>BNJU01003634.1_pt1 | contig 71918 bp, 71 predicted proteins | sample 8539281 | NCBI WGS metagenome assembly BNJU01 (sample SAMD00202456, study PRJDB9452) | human saliva metagenome | isolation source: human saliva | place: Japan | reverse complement strand
TCTTTTTTTATAATTGAAAATCTATCTTTTGTCTTTTTAGCCCAAGTACTTCATGAGTACGCGTGCATTTCCGCTTTCACGAATCTTTTCAATCGCTTTCTCATGAATCTGGCGGACACGCTCACGGGTAAGTCCCATCTCTGTCCCGATTTCTTCCAGACCTTTCTCCTGACAGCCGATGCCGAAACATTCGGTGACGATTTTTTTATCTCACGATCCTTCAGTGTGTTCTGAAGAACAGCACGGAGATCGTCTGACATTGACTCGAAGTCAACGCCACGGTCGGTGCGTGAGTCGTCACCCGATGACAGCATATCACTCATTGAGTTGTCGTCGTCATCGCTGAACGGAGCGTCGATACTCATGTGGTGGTTGTCTGCGCTCTGGCTCTGGCGGATGCGTGCCTCATCAATGCCGGTCAGTTCTGCCAGCTCATGGATAGACGGACGACGGTTGTGTTTCTGTACAAACTCGTTCGTCACCTGATTGATCTTGGAGATAGCTCCCACCTGATTCAGCGGCAGGCGCACGATACGGCTCTGCTCGGCGATGGCCTGCAGAATGCTCTGACGAATCCACCAGACAGCGTATGAGATGAACTTAAAACCACGTGTCTCATCAAATTTCTCCGCTGCTTTTACCAGCCCGATGTTCCCTTCGTCGATAAGGTCGGTGAGAGACAGTCCTTGGTGCTGATACTGTTTAGCTACAGAGACGACAAAGCGGAGATTGGCCTTGATCAGTTTCTCCTTGGCACGCTCGCCCTTGCGGCCACCTTTGTGGATTTCTTGCGCCAGCTCAATCTCTTCGTCTACGGTAATCATCGGTTCGCGCCCAATCTCTACAAGATACTTGTCCAGTGCCTCGCTTGAGCGGTTGGTGATACTTTTAGAAATCTTAAGTTGTCTCATGAATTCTGTACTGTTTCCTCCTTAAAAATATAGCGGTTTTTCCGTTATCCCAATTGATACGGCTTGCAAAGGTACATATAAATATGTGAAATGCCAAGCGAGATACAGCCTCGTTTGGGTTTTTTATACTTTTTTAAAAGCGTTCACCTCCCTATGGAGAATGCGTCAAATATCCCAGGTCTGTTCCTACTTGGATATTGGACACATTCTCGGATGGCTTGATTGTGAGAGGGAGGAGATAGCTGATGGTTGAAGATGACGGCGGACAAAACGACTTATTTCCAGCTGTGCTCAGTCAGTTTCGATGTCGACTCGATGTCCATGGTCATGCCCATCATCTTCGTCTTTCCTGTGTAGGTTTGATCGTTTACCCATCCGTTCTTGAGAAAATGATAGGTGTCAGTCCCGTCCATGTCGATGTGGGTCATGCCCATGGCTTTCATCTGTCCCCAGTTGTTCTCGATCTGCGAGGTTACCTCCTCGCCGAGTCCCATTTTCTTTATGGTGTTGATCAGGAAGGTCTTGGTTTCGTTTTCATCCATGTCGGCTTTGCTCTTTGCTACGACAGAGAGCATGCCGAGGATGTTGCTGACGTCATACGTGACAGCCATTTTAATCCCCTGCATCTCTTTGTTCTCCTTTTCACCGGTCTTCAGTGTCTTGCCGTAGAGATTGAAGAGACATTTTTCCTTGAAGCTCTCTGTTATGTTCTTCTCACTGAACAGGTCGTTCAGTGCCATGATCATCTTTGCCTTCGGTGAGGCTTTCTCCATATCGGGGTTCTTCAGGTAGATCGAATCGATTTCCGCAAGGGCGGCCTTGCTCATCTTCGCCACCACCTCTTCATAGTTCAGCAGCTTCTGCAGGCTGCCGTTCGCATCAACCTGGAAGAGGACCGGCACTTCGTTGATAAACCGACTGATTCTGTCCCCCACCTGCATTGCCACGTCTTTGTTTCCTTCCACCTTCGTGTCTTTTGTGAGGAACACCACTTTGTAACCGTCAGCGGCAGCATCCTTTACCTCGATGCAGGTCTTGTTCGTAATCTTCACGTTCTGTGATCCGCCACCCATAGGCGAAGCAGCATTGATGCTGGTCACGTTCTCATAGGTTGCCTTGTCGCCTTTCTGGAGAGCGACCTTGATAAGCGTCTGTGCATTCAATGCTGTGACGGCAAGGAGCAATGCAAAAGTCAGAAATGTCTTTTTCATAAGCGTTGTTGTTTAGTTTAAATGTTTATATAGGTGGTGGAAGGCAGGGATGATGGTTCAATCCCTGCCTCCGGCTGTTAATAGGATCTTGCAATGATGACGCGATACTTGGCCGGCTTTCCGCTTACCATGTCCGTACCCGGTGTCTGCTCGAACATATAAGGAACGCAGCGGATAGTGGCCTGAGTGTCTTCCTTGATCTTCGCCTCGGTCTCTTCGGTACCGTCCCAGTGGCAGAGGAAAAAGCCTCCGTCCTTTACCTTCTCCTTGAACTCCTCATAGTCCTCGCATTCGTAGATGTGTGCGTCGCGGAAGTCCTTTGCCTTCTTGAAGATGTTGTCCTGAATGTCGTCAAGGAGGCTCTTCACACGCCCGACGATGCCGTCGAAGCTGACGTTTTCTTTCTCCAGTGTGTCACGGCGCATTACCTCGATGGTGTTGTCCTGCAGGTCGCGGCCCCCCATAGCCAGACGTACAGGTACACCCTTCAGTTCGTAGTCGGCAAACTTGAATCCCGGACGCTTGTTGTCGGAATCGTCATATTTGACAGTGATGCCCAGTTCTTTCAGCTGGTCGATGATCGGCTGCAGTTTAGCTGTGATTTCCTTCAGCTGTTCCTCTCCCTTGAAGATAGGGATGATGGCCACCTGAATCGGTGCGATACGCGGAGGGAGAACCAGGCCGTTGTCGTCAGAGTGTGTCATGATGAGCGCACCGATCAGGCGTGTGCTGACCCCCATGATGTTGCCCATACATACTCCGGCTTGTTGTCCTTGTTGAGATAAGTGACATCGAACGACTTGGCGAAGTTCTGTCCCAGGAAGTGGGAGGTCCCGCTCTGCAGGGCCTTTCCGTCCTGCATCATGGCCTCGATGGTATAGGTGTCCAAAGCACCGGCGAAACGCTCCGTCTCGCTCTTCACGCCCTGCACAACAGGTACGGCAAGCCATTTTTCAGCGAAGTCAGCGTACACGTGCAGCATGGTCTGTGCCTCCTTCTCTGCCTCCTCACGTGTAGCATGAGCGGTGTGACCCTCCTGCCAGAGGAACTCCGATGTGCGGAGGAACGGACGTGTACGCATCTCCCAGCGCATGACGTTGCACCATTGGTTGCACATCAGCGGCAGGTCGCGCCATGAGTGAATCCAGTTCTTATAGGTGTTCCAGATGATAGTCTCGCTCGTAGGGCGGATGATGAGTTCTTCCTCCAGTTTCGCATTGGGGTCGACCTCGACACCGTTGCCGTCCTCCGTTGCCTTCAGTCGGTAATGGGTAACCACGGCACACTCCTTGGCGAATCCTTTCACGTGTTCAGCCTCGCGGGAGAGAAAGCTCTTCGGAATCAGTAGCGGGAAGTAGGCGTTCTGTACGCCGGTCTCCTTGAACATTTTGTCAAGCTGTGCCTGCATCTTCTCCCAGATGGCATAGCCGTAGGGTTTGATGACCATGCAGCCGCGTACGGCAGACTGCTCTGCCAGTTCTGCCTTCACTACCAGGTCGTTGTACCATTGAGAGTAGTTCTCTGCTCTCTTGGTCATGTGTTTCAGTTCTTTTGCCATAAGTCTTTTTCTGCTTTGTTCTGCACTTTTAGGGATTTCCGTTTTCTTATAGGAGTTTCCCTTTTGCCCCTTTTCCGGGAATTGATAATTTTGTGCAGGAATTATGCAAACGAGTGCATAGGAAGTTCGCTTCCATTTGTCGAGTGCAGCTAATTTTCTGCAAAAATACAAAAAAATGTTGGCAATAGATGCCTCACAGCATATATTTGTTTAACTTTGCATGAATTAATTTTATGCAGGTGCGGCTGCAAAGGCCAATCCTTGGAAAGTAAAGGATAATTATTAATCAATTAACAGTTTTGGTTATGAAGAATATGAAAAATGATGGCAGCCGGGATGTGTTTACTGACTGTCGTAAGTTGTCAGACAAAAACAGGGAACAGGAACGTTGATTGGCGGTGGTGCCGGAGCAGCACTCGGCGGCATCGTCGGTCAGATTATAGGTCACAATGGGAAAGAGCACGGCGATTGGCGCAGCCATTGGCGGTGCCATCGGCTCCGGAGCCGGCGCACTTATCGGCCGTCACATGGACAAGGTGGCACGTGAGACTGCCCAGACTCTTCCCAACGCCCGTGTCGACAAAGTGACGGATGCCAACGGACTGGAGTGTGTGAAGGTCACCTTCGATTCGGGTATCCTCTTCCCATTGAACGGTTCCAAATTGAGCGCTTCTGCCAAGAACGACCTCACAAAGTTCGCTGCCCTGATGAAGCGTAACTCCAACTGTGACGTTGCCATACAGGGCTATACTGACGCTTCCGGTAACGACAATATCAACCTGCCGCTGTCACAGCGTCGTGCCGAGGCGGTGTCGTCTTACCTGAAGGGGCGGGGCGTTACCGGCCGTCAGATTCGTTCGGTACAGGGCTTTGGCAGCTCCAACCCTATTGAGAACAAGACGATTAGCCAGGCGAATCGTCGTGTGGAAGTATATCTCTATGCTTCTTCCGAGATGGTCCGCCAGGCTAACAACGGAACGTTGTAGTCTCTGGATGCAGGAATGCTGTTCTGTACATCTTTGTCGGACTTCTGTTTGCAGATGTATGGGGTGTGTATTCCTGTAGGAAAGACTGCATCCTGTTTTCTCTTCTCCATAGGGGAACCGGATGCCCTGGTACGGAAATATTGGTATTGGAAGGATATTGCCCTGGCGGTATCCTTCTTTTTTGTTTATGTTGTGTCAGAACATAGCAAAGGAGCTTACCCCTGTCAGTCAAGTTTAAGCGCAGGACGAAAGGTAGTCAACCCCAAACATTGTAAACTGCATCTGGAGCACTTTTCCCAACGTCCGGGACTCGTATTCCCAACGCCTGGGACTCGTGTTCCCAACGCTCGGGAACTCTGTTCCCAACCGGTCGGGAACAATCCGTTCAACCGATTGGATTGAAGCGTTTCCACGTGAGTTCGGTATAAGATGCTTGTAGTCTGATTGGCTGCCTCTGCCTATGGCATGAGTTTTAGTTTGACCACCTGATTATCAAAAAGACCTCTTTAACACGTCGCAGATTCAAAAAAATGGTGTATCTTTGTCACACAGAAACAAAAGTTTGCATCCAATTGAGAACTAAGAACCTGTCCGAAGACCGGGTAAGCCCCATCCGATACATGGGATATGTCCATCTACAAATGAACAAGAAAACAAAGATCTGGCTTGCGGCCATGCTTCTTGCAGTGAGTGCAGGCGCACTTGCAGAAGAGAGAGCAGCGGACTGCGTCCGGCAGAACAGTCCTGAAACGACAGGGTTCGTTTGCAGGGAAGGAGGTCATGTTTCCCATCTTGTATCTGCTGACGAGCCGGTACGTGTTGAAGGCATTGCTGCATTCAGGCCTGAAAACAAATATACGCTATGGTACACAAAGCCAGCAACAAACTGGATGACCTCCTGTCTGCCCATCGGTAACGGTCAGTTCGGGGCAACCCTGATGGGACAGGTAGCTGTTGACGACGTGCAGTTCAACGACAAGACCCTATGGAGCGGTAAGCTCGGTGGCTTGACCAGCACGGCTGATTATGGCAGTTATCTTAACTTCGGCAACCTCTTCATCAGCAGCCACGGCATGAAGAAGGTGACGGATTATGTGCGTTACCTTGACATCAACAATGCCGTGGCAGGTGTGCAGTTCTGCATGGACGGGGTGGCGTACCGCCGTACTTACTTCGCAAGCAATCCTGACAGCTGTATCGTTATCCGTTACACAGCCTCGCAGAGAGGGAAAATCAGCACGACGCTTGCGCTGATGGACCAGAACGGAGGACATGTACGTTATGTGGTGGACAAGGTAAATCAGGCTACGATTACCTTCGATGGGCAGATTGCCCGACAGAAAGACGGTGGCGCTGCCACGCCTGAAAGTTATTGCTGTACTGCACGTGTCGTGACCGAAGGCGGTAAGGTCAGGAAAAATGCAAGAGGACTTATCGAGGTGAGCAATGCTGACTGCATGACGGTTTTCCTCCGTGGGCTGACCGACTTCGACCCTGATGCACCGGAGTATGTTGCCGGATCCGGCCGTCTTGCCGGTCGTGCAGCGGCTACCGTCGACAGCGCACAGCGAAAGGGATATGCCGCACTGCTGGCTGCCCACAAGGCCGACTACAGGTCGCTCTTCGACCGTTGTCAGCTCACACTCGGCGACAGCAAGGCTGACATTTCGACCCCACAGCTGATCAGCAGCTATCGTGACAATCCGCATGACAACCTCTTCCTGGAGGAGCTATACTTCAGTTACGGGCGTTACCTGCTCATCAGCTCCAGCCGTGGTGTCTCTCTTCCTGCCAATCTGCAGGGAATCTGGAACAACAGCAACACGCCGGCCTGGCACGCCGATATCCATGCCAACATCAATGTGCAGATGAATTACTGGCCTGCAGAGCCGACCAACCTCTCGGAACTGCACCGTCCTTTCCTTGATTATATTTATCGTGAAGCCTGCGTGAGACCTTCCTGGCACCGCTTTGCAAAAGACATGGGTCATGTGGATGCAGGATGGACATTGCCTACGGAGAATAACATCTATGGAGCCGGCACCACCTTTGCCGATACCTATACCGTTGCCAATGCATGGTATTGCCAGCATCTGTGGCAGCACTATATGTACACAATGGACAGGGAATACCTGCGTACACGGGCGTTCCCGGTCATGAAGTCGGCTGTCGACTACTGGCTCAGAAAACTGGTGAAGGCCTCGGACGGCACCTACGAGTGTCCTGACGAGTGGTCGCCGGAGCACGGACCGACGGAGAATGCCACTGCACACAGCCAGCAGCTGGTCTGGGATCTGTTCAACAGTACACGCAAGGCCATCAAGGTGCTTGGTGACGATATGGTCTCAAGGACGTTCCTTGATTCGCTTGCCGGTTGTTTCGCCAGGTTGGATGACGGCTGCCATACGGAGGTCAATCCCGCTGACGGACAGACTTATCTGCGTGAATGGAAATACACTTCACAGTTTGACAACCCGGGCAGGGTCGGTGTGGACGAGTACAGGACGCACCGCCATATCTCCCACCTGATGGGGCTCTATCCTTGCAGCCAGATCAGTGAAGACGGCGACAAGACCGTGTTCCGGGCAGCCCGTACATCGCTGCTTGCCCGTGGAGACGGTCACGGAACAGGCTGGTCGCTCGGCCATAAAATCAATCTCAATGCTCGTGCTCACGAGGGACTGCACTGTTACAACCTTATCCGGCGGGCCTTGCAGCAGACCTGGTCGACGGACGTGGACGAGCGGGCGGGCGGAATCTATGAGAATCTCTGGGATGCACACGCACCTTATCAGATTGACGGAAACTTCGGCTATACGGCCGGCATTGCCGAAATGCTCCTGCAGAGCTACAACGGCAAGCTCGTTATTCTCCCCTGCTCTGCCGACGGACTTCTGGACCAAGGGTGCTGTCAAGGGGCTAAAGGCTGTCGGCAACTTCACGGTCGACATTACCTGGGCGAAAGCCCGGGCGGAGGAAATACGGATAGTCTCTCATGCGGGCACGGTCTGTGTGGTGAAGTATGCCGGTGTGGCAGATGATTTCAAGTTGACGGCAGGTGATGGGAAACCGCTTGCTTATGAATGCACAGGCAATGATGAAATCAGTTTCCCGACGGTCAAAGGCGGCGTATATATTCTTGTTTCCAAGTAGGACAATAGGAATAGAAAGCAGATACAAATAGCTGTTGTACAGGTCTTCCTTTTTCTGTGTTGCTTTCAGACTGCATCTGCATGAGACGGTATTGTGATTCCGTGTCTGGGGAAGTGTGTTATCGGACCGGCGTATTTATCTAAGGTGCAGGTTCTAAAACAGCGTAACAGCAGGGAAAAAGTATGGATGCCGGCATTTCCTTGGTGGAATCGGCTACTACCATACTTTTTCCCTGCTGTTACGCTGTTTTTCTGTTGCTCTGTTTTTATGCCTTGGGCGGTGTCTTCCGCTCGTGCTCGGTGAGGAAACCGCAGCGGTAGGCATAGAGAAGTTCGTTGAGCGCTTCAATCTGGAGCTTCAGTTCCATACCCTTGTCAGTGTCTTCCACGCGGAGGCGATGCTGGTTCATCTCTACGATCTGGGTTGTCGAGACAATGTCTGTCCCCCGTTTGATGGCATCTTCAGCCGACGTGAACGGCTCGTGCTGGACGAGCTGGAAGCCGCGGGAATGATAGACGAGGTGTAGCCTGCTATTCCGGTTTCCTTGTGATAGGCCTGCGAGAAGCCCCCGTCGATGACCATCAGCTTGCCGTTGGCCTTGATAGGGTTCTCACCCTGACGACATGGACAGGAACATGGCCGTTGATGACGTGGCGGTTGGGTTGCGGTACATGGAATTCGTCCATGATCATGTCGACAATCTGTTCGTTGTCGCGCATACTGAAATAGTAGCCTTTCTCTTCCTTGTGGGTTTCCTTCTCGGCAAGGAAATAGCGTTCGAAAGTGGCCATCTTGGCTTTGTCGAAGAGGGGACTGTCCGGTCCGCACCATAGATAGAGGAAGAAGTCGACGGCATCCTGGTGTTCTTCCTCGGTCTGCAGGTCGTTGTTCGACTGGAAGGCAGAACGGATCTTCATGCCTGTCTGGTAGAGCAGTTCCTTCCCTTTCAGCTTCTCCCCGGGTGCTATCTCCACCTCTTTCAGCTTTCCGTCTTTTGTAAGCGGGATGGAGGCATGGTAGAGCAGGTTGTGGTTGACGATGTTGTACATACAGCCGTGGCGGAGCAGCGACTGGATATGGCTGCGCAGTTTTTCGCTTGATGTGAACGAATGGTGCAGCCGGTCGATGAGTGCCTGTTCCTCCTCGGTGAGCTGGTCGGGCTGCTCGGGGTTGATGGTCGGGAAGTTGCAGGAGCGCATCTTGTATTCTTTTCCGTCCACGACGATGGTTCCTTTCTTGTAGTCGACGGCGTGGAGCAGGCGGCGGTCATCCATTTTCCATAGAGATGACGGCTGATCATCTGCGATTCTATCTTGAACTGTATGATACTGATGGCCTTGTGCATCTGTGCGGTCAGCGTCATGTTGCGGTCGTCAAGCGGGTTGTCTTTCGACACTTTCGGCATAAACTCTTCACAGGGGTCATTGCCGTATACGTCCATGGCGAAGGTGGCCAGCTGGATGAGGTTGATGCCGTATCCGTCTTCGATGGTAGCCATGTTGGCATAACGTAGGGCAATGCGGATGACGTTGCAGATGCAGGCATCGTTGCCGGCACAGGCTCCCATCCACAGGATGTCGTGGTTCCCCCAGGTGATGTCCCATGTGTGGTAGTTCTGCAAGGTGTCCATCACGATGTGGGCACCTGGTCCGCGGTCGTAGACATCGCCCAGAATGTGCAGCTGGTCGATGGCCAGCCGCTGTATGACTTCGCAGATGGCCGTAATGAAGTCGTCGGCACGTCCGGTAGAGATGATCGTCTTGATGATGGCGCTCACATAGTCGGTCTTGTCCTTGTCATCCGAATGTTCGTGCAGCAGCTCCTGTATGATATAGGAGAAATCTGCCGGCAAGGATTTGCGTACCTTCGAGCGGGTGTATTTACTGGACACGTCGCGGCACACCTCTACTAGACGGTAGATGGTGATGTGATACCAGTCCTTTATGTCCTTTTCCTCGTGTTTGACGAGTTCCAGTTTCTGTTCCGGATAGTAGATCAGGGTACACAGTTCGCGCTTCTCTGTGCTGCGGAGGGTGTCGCCGAAGAGCTCGTTTACTTTTCGCTTGATGTTTCCAGAGGCATTCTTCAGCACGTGTTGGAAGGCCTGGTATTCACCGTGTATGTCGGCAAGGAAGTGCTCTGTGCCTTTCGGGAGGTGTGCGATGGCCTCAAGGTTGATAATCTCCGTGGTGGCATCGGCAATATTCGGGAACGATTTTGCCAGCAGCTGCAGATACCGCTCGTCTTTCTTCAGATTGTAATGTTTGTTTGTCATGTGCTAATGTCTTTGGGTGAAATTCTTTCTTAGGATACGCCTTGTCTGTCTGTCATTGAGCGGTGGGAAGGGCATGAACCCTCTTTCAGCTGCACCTTCTCGGCGAGGAGCTGGATGATGCGGCGTGCGTAGCGATAGATGCGCAGATGACGGAGCACCTCTGCCAGACGGTCCTCATCATAGTCATTGTACTTGATGGCTGTATAGAGGTCTGCCAGCTGGCGCAGGGCCAGGCTTCCTTTGTGCTCCACCTGCCGTGTGTTTGCCAGCATGATGACGATTTGTCTGATCAGCATCTCTTCCCGGTTGAGATTGTCGTTGAGCCGCTGACGCATGAGTGGCTGGCTGCCGGACAGTTCCTTTGGGTCTACAGAATTTGTGTTCTTGGATGCCGACAGGGCGTACCGCCGGATGGCCGTTGTATCGATGTCGGGCGCATTGAGTTGCAGACGGTCGATGCCGTTGCCGATGATGTCTCTGACTCCTTCGTCATCGGCATAGAGCAGAGATGCGCTGCCATTGTCCGGGATTCAGGCTCCGCAGGTTCAGCAACTGTTCACTGGACAGAAGATTGTGTGTCGTTTCCTGTGCCAATCCGGCATGCAGCAGGCTCGGTATGGCATCTTTCTCCATGGCCGTCATGGCAAGCTGATAGCGTGTGTCGAGGACTTTGCGGTAGAAGTCGACTGCCTGGTGTGCCATTGCATCATCACTCTGCTGCCTGTCCAGAACACAGTCAGCCACCACGTCGATGCGTTCTGTCCATCCCAGCCGGAGAATGTCCTTCTTCTCATGTTCGCTGGAGACGAGGATTGCGTCAGCCTGTTGCACCATTCTCTTCTGGTAGAGAATCGCCTTTATGTGCTTCGTGAGTTTCCGTTCTGCCATGCGTGTATGCCTGTCAAGTCCCCAGTGGGGCGACAGTACGACAGGACAGCCCTTTCCGACAGCTTGAGCAGCACATCTTGCGGCTTTGTAATCCCAGCAGGCATGGATGTGTACGATGTCTGCATGAAATTCATCAGACACCCTCTTGAAGTCGTCCCGGCGCGTGACGATCCTGACCTCGGCATATTCCTGCTGTGCCGTGGCAAGTCGCAGGAAATGGTCTGACAGCAGTTTGCCGGCTTCTATGCCGTCTATGTAATGGATGATGCGCATTTAGAGTTTGTGAGAAATAAAGTCGTACTTGTTGGCACGATGGTATCTGACCTTGTAGCCAAGGTGATGCCACGCGATTGCAATCTCATAGGAATGACCTTCCAGGCCGGCAGGTCCATGCCGAACCGCCTCAGTGCCTTCCTGCCGATGAGGATACGGAGCACAAGGGTCAGTACAAGTGCCAGTCCGGCAGCAGCTGCAACGGTCCAGAAGCCAGACAGTAAGCCTGCAACGAGGGCTGTACACTGTAGCAGGTAGTTGCCGTGCAGTGCCGTCTGATCCAGCCATGGGAGGAAGCGATGCCGCAAAGTATGTTCCATGTGCTGGCGGTTCTCCATATAAAAGAGGTGCCGGCCCATCCATGTCTTCTCTGTCGGCATTTCCTCGATGAGCGTTCCCCCGGGAGCATTCTCCAGTGCGAGATTACTGTCCCGGGCGTATTTGTTCACCATGAAATCGAACTCGCCGCGCAGGTACTTGAGGTTTCCCCGGAATCCTTCTTCGTCCAGGAAGACGCTTTTGCGGAAGAGCAGGGCGTTGAAAGGGCAGGCATAAGCCTTGCCGTGCTGGTACTCGCGCATGAAGTAGCGTGCCTGGTAATATCGCTCGAACCGGCGGTAGCCTGGTGTCTTATTCTCGTACCGGGTATAACCTACCACAAGCTCCTTTCCGGCGGTGCAGTTGCTGGCTATTGTCTGCAGCCAATCCTCGCTCTGCGGACGGCAGCAGATGTCTGCCATCATCACCCAGTCGTGTTTCGCTGCCTTCACGCCAAGCGTGATGGCGAGTTTCTTCCTGCTCATGTAGCGAGACGACTCGGGAATGAAGGTTGTGTAGAGTCTTTTTGTTACCTGCGAAGCGTTTCAGCACATCACTTGTCTCATGGTCGTTCTGCGGAGCGACGACAATTACTTGGAAATCCGTCGGGTAGTGCTGGTCTAGATAGCATGGGAGATTTTTCGAAAGCTCCTCCGCATTGTCATGCGGCGTGAAGATGATGGAGACGGCCGGAAGCATAGGGATAGCCGAACTTCCGACAGCTTTCTCTCCTTCGTCTGTTCTCTCCGTTGTGTTTTCTCCATCAACCTCGGGCGTTGCTGCCCGGTGTTCTGATATCCTCACTCTGCGGAAGAAAGGATTGCACAGGGCTGTCAGCAGTGCCACGGCCAACAGCACAGCCGAGAAGAGGAGGGTTGTATGATCAAAGGTGAACATTTACTTGTTGCATTGTTTTTGTTAAAGCTCGTCAGACAGGTAGCCGACAGGCAGCCGGCGGCAGTTGTATTGCGAAGCCATGATTTCGCCGTATGCCCCGGCCGACCGAAGCGCAATCAGGTCGCCCCGGTGGACGGTATTCAGCGGGATGTCCTTGGCGAAGACATCACTTGACTCGCAGATGGGACCCACAACGTCATAGATCTGTTCCGGTCCATCGCTCGACAGATTTTCTATCTCATGTCTGGCATGGTAGAGGGCGGGACGGATGAGGTCGGTCATGCCGGCATCCACGATGGCGAACTGCTTTGCCGTTCCCTGTTTTACGTAGAGCGTACGGGTGATGAGGCTTCCCATCTGTCCGACGACGGCACGTCCCAGCTCAAAGTGGAGCTTCTGTCCCTCCCGCAGTTTCAGATAGCGGGCAAAGGTGTAAAAGTAAGCTTTGAAGTCGGGTACTGCTTTGCTGTCCGGCTGTGTGTAGTCGATGCCCAGTCCGCCGCCTACATTGATGTTCTCCGCCCTTATATCCTGCTCCTCCAGACCGTCTTGTATTTCGTTGATCCGGCTGCACAGATGGCGGTAGTCCGTCATGTCGAGAATCTGTGAACCGATGTGGAAGTGCAGCCCGATAAAGTGGATGTTCGCCATCCTTTCCGCCTCCCGGATGGCCGGCACCATGTCCTGCATGGCGATTCCGAACTTGTTCTCTGCCAGTCCGGTTGTGATCATCTTATGTGTATGCGCTCCTACATCTGGGTTGATGCGGAAACATACGTTCGCCACTTTCCCTTTCCTCGCAGCCAGACTGTTGATGACCTCCAGCTCGGCGACGCTCTCCACATTGAAGCAGAAGATGTCGTGGTCGAGCCCGAGATTGATTTCCCAGTCTGCCTTCCCCACGCCGGCATAGACAATGCTGCCCGCAGGGAAGCCACTGTCCAGACAGCGTCGTATCTCGCCTCCGCTCACACAGTCGGCCCCCATTCCTGCCTGGCTGATTATCTTCAGCACCTTTGCGTTGGCATTGGCCTTGACGGCATAGTGAACGATAAAGTCTGCATGTGTCCTCACTTCTTCATGGATCGCCTGCAGAGTCTCCCGAAGGAGGTTGCAGTCGTAATAGTAGAAAGGGGTATCGATATGCTTGAACTTGTCTGTCGGAAATCTGTTGGTCATCTGTCTGATTTGTATCGTATAGTGGCGTTATCCTATATGCGACTATCCGTAAGGACGTGTGGAACATAGGGCCGTAAAGTCATCTGGTGGCGGGCCCACAAGCCGTGCGTCCGCTTTCGGGACGAGTGTCCTGTAAGTCGGTCTGCTGCCGGTTCTGTTACTTGAATAGGACATCCGACAGCGACTGCAGTGCGCGCTGTTTGTCGGTCTCCCTGATCAGGAAGGAGATGTTGTAGTTGCTGCCTCCATAGCTGATCATGCGGACCGGAATGTCCTTCATGGCATCCGTTGCCAGTGTCTCGAAGCCGACATTGCTCCAGTCGAGGTCGCCGACAACGCAGACGATGCACATCTCTGCATCGACGGTGACGGTGCCGTACTTCTTCAGTTCGTCGACAATCTCCGCCAGATGGCTGTCGTTCTCGATGGTCATCGACACGCCCACCTCACTGGTCGCAATCATGTCAATGGGGGTCTGGTAGCTTTCGAAGATCTCGAATACCTTGCGCAGGAAGCCGGACGCACCGAGCATACGGCTCGACTTTTATCTTGATGGCCGTGATGTTGTCTTTGGCGGCGACCGCCTTGATTTTGCCCTTCACGAGGGTGTTGTTGATGATGGTCCCTTCTGCGTCCGGATCCATCGTGTTCTTCAGCCGGACCGGGATGCCGGCGTATTTTGCCGGCTGCACGCAGGTGGGGTGGAGAATCTTTGCCCCGAAGTAAGCCAGCTCAGAAGCTTCCTCAAAGTTCAGCTGGCGCACGGCTTCGGTCTTCTCTACCACGCGCGGGTCATTGTTGTGCATTCCGTCGATGTCTGTCCAGATCTGGATTTCTTCGGCATTGACGGCAGCCCCGACAAGCGATGCCGTGTAGTCCGATCCGCCCCGCTGCAGATTGTCCACTTCGCCGTAGGCATTGCGGCAGATGAAGCCCTGTGTGATATAGATCTGATAGCCCTCATTCTCTTTCATGATGGCGGTCAGGTGATCTTTGATGTACTGACCGTCGGGCTCGGCGTTCTTGTCCGTGCGCATGAAGTCGAGTGCCGGTAGCAATGTGGCTTTGATGCCCTGCTCCTGAAGGTAGTTCACCACCATGTTGGTAGACAGAATTTCGCCTTGTGCCACGATACTTTTTTTCCTCGAACGAGGTGAACAGGTCCTTTGTGAAAGAACGCAGATAGTTGAATTCCTCGCCGAGGAACTCACGTGTCTTCAGTTTGTATTCTTCTGTGGAATACAGCTCTTCGATGTGTCCGAGGTACTTCTGTTCAAGGGTGTTGATCAGCTCGTTGGCACCTTCGGGATTCTTCCGATAGAGGTAGTCGGAAATCTCTATCAGTGTGTTTGTCGTTCCACTCATTGCGGAGAGCACGATGAATGTGGGTTCTCCAGACCTTGTTATCAGTGAGGCTACGTCTTTCATCCGCTCCGGCGAGCCGACGGATGTGCCTCCGAATTTCATTACTTTCATCATTTTCTGTCTTTTCTGTATGTGGATTTACGCTGTACGCCGTCTGCTTATTCGTCCTGTGCCGGCTCGATGATCGGCTCTATCGGCGTTGTCTCTTCGTCCAGGTCGCAGGCTTCATGCTTGTCGGTAAGCCGGCTTAGTCCGCCATCCTTGCAGCGGTAGACCTTGCCAGGGAAACGGTCCAGGAGGCTGATGTTGTGGGTCGACATGATAACGGTTGTCCCCGTCTGGCAGGTGTCTTTCAGGATGCTCACGATGTTGGCGGCTGTCTCCGGGTCGAGGTTGCCCGTCGGCTCGTCGGCAAGAATGATTTTCGGCATGTTCAGCAGGGCACGTGCAATGGCGACACGCTGCTGCTCCCCGCCTGACAGCTCACTGGGCATTTTGTCTTTCTTGTCGGTCATGCCCACCTGTTCCAGCACTTCTTCAATCCGCCGGCTGATCTTCTTCCGGTCGTTCCAGCCTGTTGCCTGCAGGACGAACTTGAGGTTCTTTGCCACGGATCGGTCGTGCAGCAGCTGGAAGTCCTGGAAGATAATGCCCATCTGCTTGCGCAGGCCCGGGATACGGCTCCGTTTGATGTCAGGCATTTTCTCGCCGAGGACGACGGCCTTTTCGGCATCTTCGCTGTCAATATCCAGCTCGCCGTAGAACGTCTTCAGTAGTGAGCTTTTTCCGGAGCCGACACGCCCGATGAGATAGATGAACTCTCCCTGTCCGGCCTGGAAGTCTACATCTTTCAGAATCTGCCGTTCGTCCTGATATATGTTTACTTTCTTATAGTCTATCAGCATGCTTCTCCCTTTATGATTTTATATTTGTGAATCTTTATTCTTTCCCCCATTGCTTCTTTAGCAAGGATTCATTTTGCAAATTTACATAAAAAACTGTGATTTATGGACCAGTGGAATAAAGAATTTACTTTTTCTTTAGAGGAAAGGAAATTATTAGAACCTGATAGAACCTACCTAAATCAAGCCGGTGCAACATTTGAAAAGAGTTGTTTCGTATTAACGCATTTTTACAATAGTGTTTATCCTTTTTAGAGCGTATTGGGAATTATTGCTGGCTGGCAGACGTTTTCTGTATAAGTCGGCATTCTCTCTTGCAAAATGTTATGGTAATGACGAAAGCTGATATCCTGCTGATGTGTTGACGCCTGACACTAATCGTATTGTTGGTAAACGCCATCCGTGCTGACGGCTCACACTCCTGCAATCTGTTGTCAGAATGCAGACGGATTGCAGCAGAAGCCAAGGCTGGCATACTTTCTTTGATGAGGGGCTTTTTGATGGACAGTGTTAGTTGGATGGGGTAGGCTGATGAAGATATGACCCCTTCAGTTTATTTGAAAAGCCAGCAGATTTAGCCGGGTCCTTGAAATTGATGAAGACACCTTCGTTGTTACTTGTCTTGATATGTGTCACATTCGTCTCGTCAGAATGTAAATACAATAAAACATCCTTTTGGTCTTTGGTTCGGAAATGACCGACATTAAGGGCCCAAAATGATATTCCATTTGTCCTCATTTCGATTGGAGGTACTATTGCACTTCCGTTTATATAGGTTATGCTTGATATCGGTGTTTCTTTTGCGTATAATCCTTCAATAAACAAAGTGTCATTTTTGATGATAGTATCGTCGTCATTTTCAGTCTTTGGAAGTATTATCAATAAGGGGGAGAATGATGACGAAACCAATGAAAACCAATGTGATAACTGTATATGTTTTTTTATTCTTTTGGATCATACACAGCTGTAACAACATATAAATGACAGCTATCGTTACCGGGATAAGCATAATCCAAAAGAGAAGCTCTTCCCACTCGAAAATGATACATGATATACCGCCGGCAAGGGTTATGGCTCCTGCCAGCATCAGTGCAATCTTTATTCTCTTCAATCTTCTGATACCCTCTTCACTTTAAGTTCGGATTTGGGAATTCTTGTCCCCCAATTAATTGAAGAATCTGAGTTGATCGTTCTTCCGATTATAATCAGTGGTAAACTAATCATCAATATTACAATTACATCTGTCATATCTTCTACTAAATTAAAGTTATTCTATATAGTGCTTTAAGGACACTAACTTATTGTCTACTACCAGGTGGTTTTATTAATCCCAAATCGGTCATTAAAAAAATTTCACTTTCATTTTGTTAGAAAAATCCAAGATATATGGCAATTATAATGAGTGAAGTAATATGTTTTCTTCAATAACTGATGTCGATTCATAACATTTTGCTTTTCAGAATCTCTAATGACCGATTTGGGGTAATTAATATATTGCGAATATATATAAATATCCAATTATGATGCAACTTTTTGAATGATTTTTTCGCATTAACACACGCATAAGTTTCCAACTAAGGCCTGTATAGAATACAGCTGACATCTGTCTGTACGACACTAAATATCTACTGTTCCCAAGTGGAGGCACGCTATTGTGAAAAAGACAAAAAGACTCCCGGAGCAGACAGACCGCAGAGGGTCTTGTGCTTCGGAGTCTTTGCTTTCAGGAATGTAGATAAGGTGTATCGGGATATTTGGTCTGCAGGACAGATTCCCTGCCTGCCTGATGTGGCGGCTGTGCCGAAGACGGACGGGAAGGACTATTCCTGCCGGCTGGTCATCGGGCTGTTTGATACACCTGTGGTCTGTTATCTCGGGCTTGCTTATTCAAACGCCCATATCTCGCTCACGGCAAAGAGGGGCCTGCTGCTGGTATGGAAGGAGGAGAGAATCTTTACCTTCGCATACTTGCAGGTTACCGGTGCAGAGAAGACGATGGGCAGCGGGTTGTCGTCGTCATAGGGGGTTGCTGCCGTAGCCGTGCCCTGGCTTGTCCATTTCGTACCGTCCATGCTGGTGAATACCTCAACTTCCTTGACACCGTAGTTGTAGGACGTGAATGCAGAAAGGACGCCGATGCCGGTGAGGCGGGTCTCTTTCTTGAACGCCATGGTGAACACCGGACCGTAGGACATATAGGTGTAGATGTACGTGTTTTTGCTGCCGTCGTTCAGCTTGCTGGCATTCATTCCTCTGAGGTTGGTCGACATGGTGTACTGGTCGTAGCTGATGCTCTTGTCGTAGTTCAGCTCGCCGGCGGGATTGATGTTCTCGAAACTGAAACGGGTCGCCACCAGTGCTGTGTTGTAGGAACTGCCGGCGGCCGCACCGTCAACGGATGTGATGGCTACGGCAACGACACCGTTCTTCAGCATGGGGATTTTCTTGAGGTCGTCGCCCGCCTTCAGCTTCACGACGACAGGATTGGAGGCTGTCACCTGCCCTTTGGGTACAGTGACGGTCGTCCGGTTCAGCTGGATGGCATTCGTGCCCATCACTTCCTCATTGCCTTGCGTCTTGACATTCTCGGTGCTAGCAGCCACGCTGACGGTAACGTCCTTGTCTGCCGGTGAGGAGAGGCGTACGTAGATCAGCGCACTGTCGTTCGCCAGGGTGACATCCGTTGCCGATTTCACCCCTGACAGCGTGACCTTGTTGTCGTCGCCTGTACCGGTGTAGAGATAGGCCTTTGTGTCGTAGTTCTCTTCTGCAGTAGGGTAGAGCGAGCTTCCCACTTCCGGTTCGCTCTGGCAGGCTGTCAGTGCGGCGGCTACCATTGAGCCTGCCAGCACTGTCTTGATAATATTCTTGTTCATGATTGGGTCTTGTTTTAAAACTTATTTTCCATCGATTCTTACATTCTGTTCCCAGTCAGGAACAGCCACGCACTTGCCGGTGTTGCCGTGGCCTGTCGCATCGGCGAAGGTGTCGCCCTGTCCCTCGTTCAGTTTCCAGTAGGCTTCCAGACCGTCGCTCTTCGGATCGCAGGCGTACATGTTGTTGAGCACCTGTGCCTGTGTGCGTGCCTTGGTCCAGAAGCGCAGCTCACTGACTTTCACGTCGGCTCTGAGGTAATCGGTGTTGCCGAAGTTGATCGGGCTGGCGATGTTGGTCGCATTGCCGGGCAGCGACATGGAGTTGTCGAGTACGCCGTTGACGTAGAGGTAGAGCTTCGTGCCCTGTGCAGACGAAGGCGATGTGATACCATTTTTTCGCATCGAAGAGCATCTTGCTGTTCATCTGTGTGCCCTGCGTCTTAATCTGCAGGCGGTTGCCCTCGATCGGAGCGTCGCCGAAGCGGGTGTAGATTTCACCGCCGTTGCTGCCCCATGCACCGAAGAGTGCCTGGTTGTTCAGCTCGCCCAGGCCCTTGCCCAGCTCGCTCATGTTGACGTTGAACTCCAGTGTCCACTCGTTCAGGTCGTATGCCTGGTGCATGGTGAAGTGGATGTTGTGCGATGCGTTGATGGTCGGTACTGCCTGGTAGATGACCTGGTCGAGCAGGTAAACCATCGTGCTGCCGGAGTTCAGCACGTCATATTTCCCGTCCTTGCTCTTCAGGCGAAGCGCGACGGCATACTTCTGTCCGCTTTCCTTCAGTGCTTGTGTCAACGGGTTGATGGTCAGTGTTACGGCCGATGAGGTTGTCTTCCCGGCTTCAATGGTCACTTCAGAACCTGACAGGCTGTAGAAATCCTTCGGCAGAACCTTGTAGGAAGTCTCGTTGCGCTGGTTGTAAGCATCGAGTGCGCTTTCGTCTGTCACGACCTCGAATGTGCTGTTTCCCATAGCCGGGTCGGACAGGCGCACGTTCACAGAGGTGGTTACGGCGGTGTTGCCGATGGTTACCTTTTCGTTGGAGTTGCCGTTGGTATTGGTCTGTGCGATGTAAGCCTGGTTGGAAAGTGGAGAGTATTCCGCATTGTTGCAGGCTGTCAGCAGCATCAGGGAGGCTGCTGCGAGCCCTCCCATGACGTGCTTTGAAATGTTGTATTTCATCATTTGATAGTCTTGATTAATGGATAGATGGGTTCATGATCTGGATGGCCTTGCGCAGGAACGGATAGTTGCCGGTCTGTCCGGAAACGTTGTATTCGTATTCCATGTGGTAGGTGCCGACGCCGCCTTTGCTGTAGGACACGCCGTCATAGGTGGGTCGCCAGTAAGCCATACCCACAGGGAGGGAACGACCGTACCGTTGTCCAGGGTGAACCTGGCGCCGCCTGTGCCGGCAGAACTTTCAAAGTTCTCGCATACGATGATCTTCCTGGCCACCTGTGCCGGTGTAAGATGATCCTTGAAATGGTCTGCCTGTACGGCGAAACGTTCGTTCAGGCCGTAATTGCTTGAGCTTGCATAGGCCTGGAGAATGAAGTAGTTGAGGTAGTTGCCATACTCTGCCGGGATTCTTTCAGGCTGTCCGTCGACGACGAACATACGTCCTGTACCCGACTTCGGGCCGATGCGCTTGGACATGGTCTTTACGAAAGCCTCCATGACTTTGGGGTTGACCCACAGCTCTTTTTCTGTAGCGAAAGGCTGTGCATAGTCTGGCTCGGCATCGAGGTCGAAGCCGTCGTAACCGTACTTGTCGATCGTGTCGCAGATGGCATTGGCATACTTTTCGGTAGCGGCAATCTGTGAAGCCTCGTCGTCGCCCCATCCCCAGAACTTGTGCCGCCATTCCTTCCAGGTGATGGACTTGTCTGTCTGTGTCGGGGTGATCTGGTCGCCGATGTCGAAGACAAGGCAGGAAATGAGCACCTTCGTGCCCTTGGTCTGCTGAACGAACCGCAGGTCGTTGAGCATGGCCTCGGTCGGGTTCTTCCAGTTGCCCACAGAGAAACGAAGTCGGTGCTGTCAGGAAGGCCTGCCAAGGAGTTCTCATACGTCACGCCAGTTCCTGTCCAGTTGCCGAACCAGCCGAAAGCTACGGCATGGTCGGTTTTCTTGTAGTTGCGGAGCTGTGCGTAATACGCCTCGGACTTGTTGGAGTGGGTGAGGTCGGCTCCGTTCTTTGTCTCTGTTTCTGTCCAGTCGCTGCAGGCTGTGAAAGCCGTTGCAGCGCAGGCGGAAAGCAGGAATATCTTGATTATATTCTTCATTTTCTATCGAATGTTTGTTGATGAATGATGTTTTATCTGCGCTGCCACCACATCTTGGTAGCGTAGTCGTCTGCTCCGTTCAGCAGCTGTACGGCCTTGAGGTAGTTGTCCTTGTTGTTGGTAGCCTCGTCTATGTCGAAGGGAATGCGGTTGGCAACCTGGATGCTGTAGTCGGTCGGCTGTGCCAGAGGGAACACCTTCGGATAGCCTGTACGACGGATTTCACACCAGCCTTCCTGCCCGTTCGGGGAACATGGCGATCCACTTCTGTGTGGCAAGCCGCTCCAGCTTCTGGTCATCGGTAGCCGCATCGTCCCACTTGATGGTGATGTTGCTTACGGCACTAACATTGCCGCCGTATTCGCTGATGGGATCGACATAATCGGCTTCAGTGGACGTGTTGTCGGCCAGATAGCTTGTCGCATCGCCTGCGCCCCACTGCTCGAAGGAAAGTCTTACGCCCTCCTCATAGAGCGACTGGGCTGTCCCGCCCATGTTGCTCCAGCCAGCCAGCACTCCTTCCGCACGGCAGAAAGCCATCTCGGAAGCGGTGAGCCATACGCCCTCGCTGTTCTGGTTGATGTTGGCGGCAGAGTAGGTTTTGTCGGCTGTGGTCTTGTTTCCGATCTTGGCAGCAGCCCGGCAGCCGATGATGGCACGTGGGCCTGCTTCCTCTGTCGGCTTGAAGAACTTGGCGAGACGCGGGTCGTTATAACCTGCAAGATAGCATTCGAGGTCGGCACAGGCACGGCTGTCGCCCCACTCAACGGAGGTCTTGTACTGTCCGTTGGGTGTGTAAGCGATGGTGCAGTTGTCCTCATTGCTCGTGATGACACCATCCTGTACGGCCTGTTCGCCCAGCTGCTTTGCCAGTGCAGGAGCAACGAAGCGGATGCGGATGGCAATGCGGAGTTTCAGCGAATTGGCATACTTCAGCCACTTGGCAAACTTGCCCTGATAGACCTTGTCATGCTCTGCAGAGACGGTAAGGTCGGGGTTGGCAGCCACCAGCGGGCTGATGATTCCGGTTGCTTTATTGAGATCGGCAATCAGACTCTTGTAGACATCTTCCTGTGAAGAGTAGGCGTTGCCGTCGTTGGGATCTGCCCCGATGGGAATCGGACCATACATATCCGTGAGCCGCATGAACGACTGTGCGCGGAGAATCAGTGCCCAGGCATAGTTCAGTCCCTGACCGTTGGTGACGCGTGCAATCTCCTTGAAGGCCGATACCGTCTTGGGCATGGAGTCCTTGAACGGATAGCGCACCCATCCGTTGGGAGCATTCAGGCGGGCGAAGTTCTTCTCGGCAAAGCCGTTGTTGGCATAGGTCATGTAGCGGCTCAGGTAGTTGCCGATGAGGTCCTGGTTCATCTGGTAGGTGTTTTTCCTGCTCTGGGAAAGCTTCGTTCTCCATCTGAACGATGAACGAGGATGTCATGTAGTTGTCACGGTTCAGATCCTCTGCAGAGGCTCCTGTCCCCGGACGGTTGGCCTCGTGGAAGCCATCCGTACAGGACGGCATTGAGAATAGTACCGCACTCGCAAAGGTGCAGGCAGTGACAGTTCTGTATATATTGTTCTTTTTCATTTCGAATTGATTAAATCAGTGTGATAGTTAGAACTTCAGTTTTACGTTGAAACCAAGTGTGCGGAGGCTCGGCTGCATGAGGTAGTCGAAGCCCTGGTAATAGGTTCCTGTTGACGCTGTTGCCTCCGGGTCGAATGGTGCCTTGTTGTAGATCATGAACAGGTTGTTGGCTGTCAGACCGAGCGTCAGCTCCATGCCGGAAAGCATTCGGCGTGGGAAAGTATAAGAGAGGTGGGCCTCCTGGAGACGTGCGTTGGTTGCACTGTAGATGTATTCAGACCAGATGGGGTTGTCACCACCGACTACAGAGTAGTACTTCTCGGCTGAAACCAGACCCTTGTTGACGGCTACGCCACCCTTGTCGCGTGCCTCTGCAGAAGCCTTGGAAACACCGTAGGCATCCATCAGCGCCTGTGTCTGCGACATGACGATACCGCCGAAGCGTGCCGTGACAACGAAACCGAGGTTAAGCCTTTCCATGAGAAGTCGTTGGAGAAACCGATATTGCCCTTCGGCAGTACGGAGCCACGGTAGGATGGGTTGGGAAGGTTCACCTGTGATACATTGCCGTCCTTGACGGCGATGTTGCCTTCAGCGTCACGCTTGAAGTCGCTCGTCATGTAGACATCTCCCATCGTGCCGCCCTTTTTCAGGATGATGTTCGCACCATTTAGACCGCCCTGGTTGATGACTTCGTTCGGGTCGTTGAGCAGCTCGACGATCTTGTTGCGGTTGGCACTGTAAGTGAAGCTGCTGCTCCATGCGAAGTCGCCCCATGTGTGGTTGTAGCCCAGTGACAGCTCGATACCGCGGTTCCGCACGTTACCGGTCTGTACATACTCGGAAGTGAATCCCTGTCCGCCGGTGATAGGACGGAGGAATGTCTGGTTCTTGGTGTTCGACTGATAGAGCGTGACATCCAGGGTCAGAGCGTTGTTGAAGAAACGCGTCGTCAGACCGGCCTCCCACGAGTTGGTACGCTCAGGACGGAAGTTCTTCGGGAACTTGTAGGTAACGGTGCTGTAAGTGCCGGATGCCGGGTTGTAGACGTAGCGCCACGGTGAGGTGATGTTGGGCGAGATGGCAGAACCCACCGATGCCCATGAGCCGCGTACCTTCATGTAACTGATCCATGACGGGAGCTTTGCCATCTGCGAGATGACTGCGGACATACCTACTGACGGATAGAAGAAAGACACGTTGTCGGTACCGTCCAGTGCCGAATCCCAGTCGTTACGACCGGTGAGGGTCATGAACAGCATGCTGCGCCATCCCAGTTCGACGTTGGCAAAGAGGGAGTTGATCTTGTGGGCATTGTCAGTATAAATAGGACGGTTGTCTGCCGTAGCCGTACCGTAGTCGATGGCGTTCGGTGTGAACAGGTTGGACGGAGCTTTCAGACCGCCTTGGGAAACCGGTTACATTGTACTTGATGCGAGAGAACGAACCACCGAGGTTGGCTGATACGGAGAAGTCGTCCAGCGTCTTGTTGATGTTGAACATCAAGTCGCCGTAGAGGGAACGGTCGTTCACCTTGTCATATCCGTAGAAACCGTATTTTGAGTGGGCAAAGAGGTTCGTGGTAGAAGCATGACGCTTGTCCTCCTGCTTCGTGTTGGCATCATCCCAGCGCAGGCGGCCCACTACATCCATCCAGTCGAAAATCTTGTACTTCAGGCTTGCGCTGACCATGTAGCGGCTGCGGTTGTTGGATCGTACCATGCGCTTTGCCACCCAGTAAGGATTCTGCATACTCAATGCGTCGCCGAAGTTCCAGTTCTGCACATTGATGCCTCTCGACTCGTCGTAGATTTCGAATGTGCGGATGGCATCGAAGCTCTCACCGCGTGGGAACAGGTAGACGGCTGTCAGCGGGTTGAAGTACTGGCCCTGAGCCGTCAGGTTCGTATCGTGCTCTTTAATGTAGTTGAAACTGAAGTCGAGCGTCATCCGGTCGTTCAGGAACGTTGTCGTATTGCGGAACGCAAAGTTGTAACGGTCGTACTTGTTGTTGGGGATGATACCTCTTGCGTTCGTCGTACCCAGGGAGATGTAGGTCTGGTTCTTGTCGGTACCGGCAGTCAGCGACACGTTGTTCTGTACGTTCGTACCGGTATTGAAGAAGTCTTTGGGCTCGTAGTTGCCGTAGGCCGACGGTGTCTTGGCACCCCACGACTTCACCTCGCCGGCACGGTTGACGTAGGGAGTTCTGGAACTCCGGCATCACAAACGGGTTGGCAAACTGTGTACTGTTGCTGACCGTCACGCTCACCTTGCCTTCCTTGCCTTTCTTGGTGGTGATCATGATGACGCCCTGTGCGGCAGCCGAACCGTAGAGGGCTGCAGCGGCAGGACCACTGAGGACGCTGATCGACTCGATGTCCTCCGGGTTGATGTCGGCAATGCCTTCTGAACCCGGCTGCGAACTGAATGCGCCGCCGCTGATTTCACCCTGTGAAGTGTTGTTCACCGGTACACCGTCGATGACGTACAACGCCTGGTTGCTGCGGGTAATGGATTTCGGACCGCGCATCACGACTCGGGCAGCACCACCCATGCCGGCAGAAGAGGCGTTGATGTTCACGCCGGCCACCTTGCCGGAGAGAGAGTTCATGAAGTTGGGGTTCTTGACCGTTGTAAGGCTCTCACCGCCTACTTTCTGTACGTTGTAGCTCAATGCCTTTTCCGAGCGTTTGATACCCAGAGCCGTTACCACGACCTCTTCAATCTGGTGTGCCTCGGCTTTCAGCGTAACCGTCAGTGGAGCATTGCCGGTGACTTTCACTTCCTCGGTGTTCATTCCGATATAGCTGATGACAAGTGTCGCACCCTTGTGCGCCGTGAGTGCGAACTTGCCGTCGAGGTCGGTTGTCGTGCCGTTCTGCGTGTCCTTGACACGGACCGTTGCGCCGATGACCGGCTCGCCCGTGTTGTCAACGATGGTTCCGGTGACCTTTACATCACCATCCGACTGCTGTGTCCCCTGAATCTTTGAGGCATTCGCCTTTACAGCTGCGGCAATAACGTTCTTGCCAAAGTTGCCGGACAGACCGGCATGACTGCTGGCAAAAGCATTCAGACAGCAGCAAGACAGGAAAAACACTTACTGGTAGAATCTTTCCTTTTCTCATTCGTAATTTGTATTTGTTGATAATCTTATTCGATTTAGGTGAAACCTGTCAGGGGATATCGTAGTCAGTGGAATACGTTGTATTCTCTGCTTCCGGATGATACCGTTTGCTTTAGGTGTGCCTCTGTCCCGGATGAGGATATGGGAAAGTTCCATGAACCGGCCGGACACAATTGCCCCTTTTTAGGTTTTATACTACAAATATAACATTTCAGGGGATGGAATTACGAATTCGACGCCCGATAATTAACATACGTAAATATCTATAAGTTAATTTTAGTAGTTGTCGGAAAGAATGCTGTTACTTGTTCTCATACGTTGTTTTAGTCTTATGGGGCTTGTCTCGCTGTATGTACGTGTTCACCGTTATGTGAGTGATTATACGTCTGGCTGTATCAACCACAAAGGGGTGAGACCGTATCAAAGTCATTTTCTTGATACAGTCTCACTCCTTTTATTAATGTAGAAAGCAAAAGGCTTCTTCCCCGGTTATTGGGAAGACTCATAAGCCAATATAAGATAAAGGCTTACAGATGGATGCTGATACCTGTAACGACCCACACACCGGGCTGCGGTACATTTCCGTAGTCGATGTAATGCGTTCCGAAGAGGTTGTTCCCCTCGACGTATGCCGCCCATTTCTGTGCATTCCAGCTCATCCTTGCGTCAACGATGCCGTAGCTTCTGTAATCGTGCCGCTCGTTGTTCGTGTCGATGTAGCTTCCCATGCGGTGCTGGAATCGGTAGTTCAGACCGAGGTCGAGGCTGCGCCAGAGGTTGAGCTGGAGTGTGCAGACCAGCTTGTGCTTCAGGTATTCCAAGGTATATTTGCTCACATTGCCTTTCTCTTCGGCCTTGTCCTGGTTGATGAAATTATAGGCTACACCTATCTTCCTGAAGAAACGTTGGGTGGGGAGGAGCTGGTGGAGGTTGAGGTCGACCGATGCTTCCACACCGAAGTCGTTGATCGTCCCGAAGTTCACGCTCTTCCATACCAGTGCTCCATTGGCATCCTTGGTGCCGTCGGAAATCCAGTCGATGAGGTTCCGGTGATGGTTCCAGTAGAGGCTTGCCTTTGCGGTGATGCCCTTGTCATCGTACTTCAAGCCTGTTTCCAGTGCCGAGAGTTCTTCCGGATGGAGATACTTGTCGGCCTTATAGCCGCCGACGGAATAGAACAGTTCCGTGACCGACGGCATACGGAGCGACGAGTTGTAGGAGGCATACAGCTTCCAGTTTCCCATGCGGTAGCTGGCATCGATGCCCGGATAGACACGCATGGGCATATCCGCCTGGCTGTTCCTGACGGCAATCAGACCGGCAGAGAGGGTGAAACGTTCGAGGATAATGTTGTGTTCAAGGATGAACTGGATGTTCGTCCGGTTCAGTCCTACGGTGTAGTCACGGTCTGTCCCGTGGATGTGTTTCGGCCGGGAGAGCGGTTCGCCGAGGTTGCCGCTGACGAGGTCTTCGTTGCGGAGTTCCGCACCCACAGCCGTCCGTCCGAGCGTCCAGTCGAAATAAGCATTGAGGTTCACACCATAGATGTCGGTACGGTGATAGTTGAACGGATATTTGTCAGGGGCATCACGGAAAAGCTCGAAGCGGTCCATGCTGCGGTTCCAGTAGATGGACGGGCGGATGTGGAAGCGTCCGTGCAGATTCTCGGCCTGCAGAGCGGCGAAGGTCTTGAAGGTATGTTCAAACTGGTCGTCATACCGTGCGGAATAGAAAGTGTTTGCCCCGAAGTCCTTTACGCTCAGTCCGGCGTGCCATCTCACGGCCATGTCCTCATCCGTGTAGTTGCCCTGATAGAAGGCTTTTGCCGTACGGTAATCCGCATTGAGGCTGCCGGCCTTGCTGCGGAGATATCCGTCGCTGCGGGTGTAAGAGGCCGACAGCTGGTTGTTCCACCGGTTGGCGGATGCAATGTTTCCCCGTATGCCGACACCGAAGTAGCCGTAGGAACCGCCCTCTGCATGGGCGGAAAGGCTTGTCTTTTCCGGTGTCCGGGTTACGATGTTGATGGCACCCAGTAAAGAAGATGTGCCGTAAACGCGGGCTGCCGGGCCTTCGAGAACTTCGATCCGTTCAATCTCGCTGATGTCGACGGGGAAGTCAAAGGCGTTGTGCCCAGTCTGTGCATCACAGATGTTGATGCCGTTGAGGAGGACGGTGATCTGCTCGGGTTGCCGCCGCGGATGCTTACATCGGTCAAGGCTCCCAGAGGACCTTTCTGCCTGACATCGACTCCGGCGGCATATTTCAGCAGATCATTTACACTTTGTACCGGCGCCGCCTGGATATCCTCACGGCTCAGTACAGTTACCATTCTCGCCTGCTGACTGACTGTCAGCGGTGCGCGCGTTCCCGTCACGTTCACTTCCTGTAGCATCACGTTCCGGCTGGCAGTCGAGTCGGTCTCGGCCTTGTCAGCCTCGATGCTGATGCCTTTGGCAGTAGCATGCTGCAAGGTAGCGACGCTCAGTACCCCAATCAGCACCTCTTTGCCGAGAACGGCGAAGAGCGAGTAACCGTGGTTGGAGAAGTGTTTGAACTTCAGGACGCTGCGCTTCTGAATTGTTGGTTTGTACATATAAAAAATGAATAAAAAGCCGGCTCGGACGGTCATTGTCCTTCCGGCAAACGGCTGCAAAAGTAATAAAACTTTTCGGAATTGCGGTGACCTGTCGGTGTCAATGTGCCTTTCTGCAGGGAAGTTGGTGAAAAAAGCGGGTGTCATACCCGCTATGTTCAATCTTTTTAGTACTTTTGCAGGCAATTAATTCCCGAAACCGACTAACGATTAATTGTACAATGAAAGCATTACGAGACCGTATCCTCAAGGATGGGAAATGTTTTCCGAACGGTATCCTGAAGGTAGACAAGTTTATCAATCATCAGATGGATCCTAACCTGATGAAGCAGGTTTGCGTGGAGTTCATCCGCCGTTATGCGTCAACCGAAATCAACAAGATCATCACCATTGAGGCAAGCGGCATCGCACCGGCCATCATGATGGGCTTCCTGCTCGACCTCCCGGTGGTCTTCGCCAAGAAAAAGAAACCCTCTACAATGGGGGATATGCTTTCGACGACGGTCTTCTCGTTCACCAAACAGCGGGAATACCACGTCGTCATCTCCAAGGAATATCTGGGCGAAGGCGACAAGGTGCTGTTCGTCGACGATTTCCTTGCCTACGGCAATGCGGCGAAAGGCATCATCGACCTCTGCCGGCAGGCCGGTGCTGAACTGGTGGGAATGGGCTTCATCATCGAGAAAGCGTTCCAGCACGGGCGTGACGTGATTGAGGCGGCTGGCGTGCGCTGCGAGAGCCTGGCGATCATCGAGTCGCTTGACAACTGTGAAATCAAATTGAGAGAAGAATAAAACCAAGGTGGGCTTCGTGCCCGCCTTTTTAGTTTCGGTGGCTTTCATGCCCGCTATCGTTGCAGGATGAATCGTCTGCCTCTGGGGTGCAGGCCGTCTGCCGTTGAAGTGGCATACCAGCCCCTCCCGCTTTCCTGAAGCATGGTACACCTTATTATATATAGCATCTAAAAAGTAAAAGAATGGAAAAGTCCAAGGAACTCATCTACGGCCTGAACGACCGTCCGCCCCTCCGCGAAACGCTGTTTGCCGCCTTGCAGCATCTGCTGGCGATCTTCGTCGCCATCATTACCCCTCCGCTCATCATCAGCTCGGCGCTGAAGTTCGACCTGGAGACCACCGGCTTCCTCGTCTCGATGTCGCTTTTCGTGTCGGGGCTGGCCACTTTCGTCCAGTGCCGCAGGTTCGGTCCGGTCGGGACGGGGCTGCTCTGCATCCAGGGAACGTCCTTCTCGTTCATCAGTCCGATCATCGGAGCAGGGTCTGCTCGGTGTGGTCGGCGGCAAGATGGATGTCGGACTGGGGCTCAGCTACATCTTCGGTGCCTGCATGGTGGCATCGGTCGTCGAGATGGTGGTGAGTCGTCTGCTGCCTTACACCCGGAAGATCATTACGCCGCTGGTATCGGGGCATCGTCGTCTCGCTCATCGGTATGTGCCTGATCAAGGCTGGTATCACTTCCTGCGGCGGCGGTCAATCGGCGGTCGATGGCGGTACTTTCGGTTCGTTGCAGAACCTGGGGCTGGCATTGCTGGTACTGGTGAGCATCATCTTCTTCAACCGTTCGTCCAACCGTTTCCTGCGTATGGGGTCTATCGTGCTGGGTCTGCTGATAGGCTGTGTGGCCGCCTATGCGCTTCATCTGATTGATTTCTCACGCATCAGCGGTGCCGGAAGCCTGAACATCCCTGTTCCTTTCAAATACGGACTGCATTTCGACGTGGGGTCGATCATCGGCCTGGGGCTTATCTATCTCGTCACGGCGGTTGAGGCTTTCGGCGATATTACTGCCAATTCGCTTATATCGGGCGAACCCGTCGAGGGTCCCGTCTTCCTGAAAAGGGCGCAGGGAGGAGTCCTTGCCGACGGTTTCAACTCTTTCCTTGCCGCTGTCTTCAACAGCTTCCCTAACTCCATCTTCGCCCAGAACAACGGTATGATACAGCTCACGGGGGTCGCCAGCCGCTATGTAGGTTATTTCATCGCCGGAGCATTGGTGCTGTTGGGACTTTTCCCGGTTGTCGGCCAGCTTTTCTCGCTCATCCCCGATGCGGTGCTGGGCGGAGCGACGCTGCTGATGTTCGGTACGGTCGCAGCAGCAGGTATCCGTATCATTGCCGCAACGGAGATAACACGCAAGGCGGTTCTCGTCATGGCCATCAGTTTTGCCATGGGCCTGAGCGTGGAGTTAGTGCCCGGCATCCTCGACAAGATGCCCGATGTCATTCGGAACATCTTTTCAAGCGGTATTACCACCGGCGGTCTTACAGCCATCCTTGCCAATGCGTGTATCCGCATCAAGGAATAGGCACTCTTTCTTAAAGTACAAGCAGCTCTGTATTCATTTCGGTTCTACACAGGTAACGAATGATTTGACCGCTCGGGAACATCATTCCCAGCCTTTGGGAACATCATTCCCAGTGACCGGGAACGGTATTCCCAATCGGTTGGGAACATTGCTCCCAAAGTCTGGATGATGTCTTCCATTGTAGTTTAATGTTTCGGGTTGTGCAGTTTAATGTTTTGGGGGTGACTGCTTCTTGTCTTGCTTTCAAACTTGGTTGACGTTTTTAAGAACTTATTTTTAATTGTTGTTGAGAGATACCTTTCGGATGATTCGGAATACTGATTCTGGATTCACTTTTTTTATCTTCCTTTCGTCAGATTCTCCTTTTAAATGTTTATCTTTGCAGAGAGAAGGAGAACAGATGGATAGTTGTTCTTCCGAAAGTGTAAACAGATTCTTAACTGGAAAGAAAACAGCAAGACGATGTCAAATCAGCACACACGACGTAAATTCACCAGTACGCTGACCTTCAAGATGCTTTGCGGACTGGTAGTCCTTGTCCTCTTGGGACTGGCCTATAATTTTATTGTGGCCGAGGACGATACCCCCGTTGACCGATGAAGCTCAGGAGGAAGAACTGCAGCGCAATGCCGACAGAGACACGATAGACATTGTAGGCGACTACCTCTGGCCGAAAGCGAAACAGTCGAGGCAGGATATGCTGACGGATGAGCAGAAGGCAGCTGAAACAGATAAAGGAAAGGCTGCGAAGGCGGATGAGGAAAAGCCTGCCGGTGGAAGCCTTCAGGACGATCACAGTGAGGCTCCGGTTCCTGCTCCTGCTCCTGCACCTGATGCAGTTCCCTCTTCTGACCCTCCTGCCCGGCAGACAGCTCCTGCCATAGAGAAGATGGGTGCGCCGAAGATAGAGAAGATAGAATAGACAGAGGAAAGAATACTTATCGATTCAAAAGAAAGTGAGTGAATAATGAAACGTTTGTTCTTGTTCCTTTTCGTGGCCGTCCTGGCAGTAGGCTGTGCTACGACTTATTATGATTCCGAGGGCAACGCCGTCCCCAGGAAACAGGTGGAGCAGTTGCGGACAGCCGCCGTGAAAGCCCATCTGGGTGAACGCCGTTATCGTGTTTTCGTAGACCGGATGTATCCCATGCGCGGTCCTTCCGTTTACATGACAGACGACTGGTGCATCGAGGTGAGCGGGGATTCGGTCGGCCTTTCCCTCCCTTATATCGGCAGGGTATACCAGATGCCTTATGGATCGGGTGGGGGCATGCATCTTTTGGAGCCGCTCACGAGCTATAAGGAAGAACCGATGAAGGGCGGACGGCGTATCTTCATGACGACGCGCAACGAATATGAAAGCTTTCAGATCGTATTGGAAGTCTTCGACAATGCTGCGGCCTCGCTCATTGTGAACCCCAGTGGAAGAGAGTCCATCCGCTTTACGGGCGAGATGCAGCTCGAGGATTCCTTTACGAGGAGAAGATAAAGTGCAGAAGAAACGACAGACAATCTTTCATAAACGATGACCGGCAGAGTTTTCTCCTTATTTCTCTCTTTGGCTGTGAGCCTTGTCGCAGCGGCACAGCCGTCGACAGCCGTCGCTTCCCGGGATGCCATGCTCTATGAGACATCCACCCATTTGTGCCTGCAGGCCGACACATTGACCTGTATCTCCATGGACATGGAATGGCCTAAGGGGCTGAACGGTTCCCTGCTGCCTGAATTGCAGCACAGTCTTACGACGTTCTTTTTCGGGCAGCCGTCAGACAGTTATGAGGCTGGCCGGCGGTCGTTCCTGTCAGCGCATGGCGAGGAGATAGCAGATGATAGAGGAGGGTAGGACGTTCATACAGCGTTATTGTGAGATGCACCTGCGCTGTCTGTGGCTGGAGCCGGGGAGGTATATCTCCTTCCTTGCCCGGATGGAGAAATGCAATGAGTCGTCTGTTGTCGTCTCCAACCATTCGTATTTTACCTTTCGACCTGCTCAACAACCGGATGCTGACACAGAAAGACGTGTTTCAACCAGACACGGTTGTGGCAGAATGCCGGCATACGTTACCAGTTCTGTGAAGTGCTGGATACCACTTCGAATGCTTCCCCCTTCGACTCGATAGACTGGGACAGACTTCCGGGACAGTTTGCCTTGATGGGGCAGCGAACACTTTTCGACCTCGGTGCAGACAATGCCGGAGGTGTATGGTCGGAGGTTGACAATGCGGTTATTGATGTGCTTTTCTCAAAGAATTTCAAGAAGTGGCTGAAACAGCCGATACCGCTTGCCAGCAGGGAAATGCTTCCTGCTAAGGACATCTATCTTTCCTCTCCTGACGATTCTCTCTCTGTAGAGTCACAGCCGCAGTTCGAAGGAAACATTGCTGCAGCCATCGGCCGGAATATTCCCTATACCGATCTCCAGACAGGTCCGGTGTCTGACGGAAAAGGTTTACGTCTCTTTCATTGTCGATAAGGATGCATCCCTGAAGGATATCGTGTTCCTGACAGTCCGTAACATCCGGCTGAACCGTGCCGTAGCCTCTGCCCTTCAGATGCTGTATGGGATGGAAGCCGGCTGTCCGTAATGGAGAACCGGTGGCAAGGAGATACTTCCTGCCGCTCATTCTGCATTTCAAATAGCATCCTGATGACAAAGTGGAATGTCGTTATTTTGGAACGTTACACGTTGGGTTGATATATGTCAACTATTTGACAAAATGACAATTTCTTTCCCATAATCTTGCTGAATATTGTATAGTTTGCTTTCTTTTTCGAAATAAATACGGGTTGTTTTATTTACTTTTTGATGTTTCTAACAGTTGTAAATTACAACTGCAGAGGCATGAAAAATAATCAAAAATTACTTCTGTTTTTATTTGGTGGTATCGTTTCTAAGCACTAATTTTGCGGTATCAAAACGATAATTAAAGACCTATACAACAATGAGAAAATTACTTTTGGCAACATTTGTATGCTTGGTTTCTGCAACATCTTTTGCGCGTGAAGGCGTTACGACAGTAGTAGTATCTCGTGATACGATATTCTACAATCATCAGATGAAGGTGGTGTCTGACCGTGACGAAGCTGCCTACTACCGGCTTCTTGCAAAGGAGACCTACAAAGGAAAGGAACGGGATATCTTCCAGGATTTTTATCCAAGCGGGCAGAAGCGGCTCGAAGGGGGCTATGCTTTCCTTGATCTGGGAAATGATGCCAACACGGTACTTGATGGTCATGTGACGGCTTACTACCCTAATGGGAAGGAAAAGTGGCACTGCAATTACCGGAACGGAAAGCGCGACGGCTACCTGACGCTTAACCTGCGTGACGGGAGTGTGGGGGTTGTTGCTTATGCAGCGGGTCAGGTCCGTTTCAACTATATGATGGTGACGCATCCCGATGGAAAGATGGAGAAAGTGAACCTCAAGCATTATGTAGAACTGCTTCAATAGGGGGCTTCAGTCCCCGATGGGCATGAACAGCTGTAATCTGTGCTTTGTGAGGCTTGATATCTGACGTTTTAAATCCTGCACAGTAATATATTAGAAGTGTTTTTAATTAATATTACGGGATTAGATCTGATGTCTCTACGTCGGGAGACGCAGCTTCAGAGTTACTTTTTTTAAAAGCTTGTTTTTTTCAAGCTGGATTGTAAAATCCTCTATAAAAGACCTGTCCGCGGCAAGCTGAGCGAAGCCTGTCGTGGACAATTTATCTTGGAGAAAAATTGTTTTATGGTTGGGTGGAAGAGGACAAGGGATAGTTCGACCTAATGATGGAGTGCCTGTATTTCCCATTTCATAGTGCGGAATTCAGCGTTTTACAGAAAATGTTTTCTACAGTCCGGTGTCAGAACTGTGTATAGATGAAAGGCTGTATGCTGTGCTGGCTGAAGTTGATGACTGTTTGCAGAACCACGGCAAAGATAATCAGCTTGACAAACCATGGAGAATGGATGAATTTTGCTTGCAGCCACTTGTAATCGGATTCCCGGATACTGTGAAGCTCGAGGGACGACAAGAACGGCAGTGAGCCATAGTGGATATTTCATAAGGAAGGTATAGGCATCGGCGAAGCTTGTTGTCTGGATGATGTTTGTTATCAAAGTCGTGGCGGTCGTCATGTCTGGTGAGCGGAAGAAGATCCACGCAAAGGTTACGTAGCCGAAAGTGAGACACCAGCTGATGACTTTTACTGCCGGATGGTCGGGGATGTGCTTCAGACCGTTGAGATTGCAGAACTTGTGGATGACCAGACCTATGCCATGAAGGACTCCCCATGCGACGAACATCCATGAAGCACCGTGCCACAAGCCGGCGACAATCATGGCCAGAAAACTGTTGAGATAGGTGCGTACTGCCCCTTTCCGGTTGCCTCCCAAAGGAATGTAGAGATAGTCGCGGAACCATGTGGAGAGGGAAATGTGCCAGCGATGCCAGAACTCGGTGAGGTTCAGGCTCTGGTAAGGGAAGTTGAAGTTGTCTTTCAGTTCGTACCCCATGAGGGCTGCAACACCGATGGCAAGGTCGCTGTAACCCGAAAAGTCGCAGTAGATCTGCACCGAGAAGCCCAGTACACCCATCAGGTCACCGAAGCCGGTCTGTATTGTGGGGGCATCAAAGACAATGTTGTTGTATTGTGCAATATAATCCGCGATAAGTGCTTTCTTGACCATTCCGCAAATAATAAGCCACAGTCCCTTATATACAAGTCCGTCATCGATGTTTTTCTTCGGTATTTCGACTTGTGGCAAGAGAACTTCGGCACGGGTGATAGGACCGGCGATGAGGAGCGGGAAAAAGGTGAGATAGAATGTATAGTCGGTTAGTTCTGCGGTCTTGGGGTAACGTCCCTTGTAGACATCAACTGTATAGCTGATGGCCTGGAATGTGAAGAACGAGATTCCCACGGGCAACAGTATCTTCTCTGGAGAGAAGTTGCTGTGCAGGATTTCATGGAAAATCTCGAGCATGAAATTCGTGTATTTGTAGTAGAGCAGGGGCATCAGTTCCGTCAGGATAACGAGGAACAGTCCTGTCCTACGTATTTTTTTCCCCCGCTTCAGCCGCATCATGAATCGTGTGAGATACCATGAGGAGATTGCCGTTATGGGGAGCAGGAGCATCAGTATTTCATTGGCTTTGTAGGCAAAGAAGAGGCTGAATGCGATGACGTATGCCTTTGTCCACGGCTGACGGTAGCGGTTCAGTCCGATATAAATGGCAAAGAACACGAGGAAGGATGCCATGAACGCCAGCGTACACAGCGACCAGCTCTTGTCTTGTGTGGACAAGAAATCAAGCAAGGTGGTTGTCAGCTGTGTTATATTTTGCCATGAGTCACTCTCGTTTTTTTAGCTGTCTTCGTCTCATTTAAAACCTTCGAAGGAAGGCTGCAGGAGCTTCTGTACGGGTTGCCTTATGGTGGGTGTTGGGCTTGTTCAGCTGTAGAGGTTGGCACACTGCTGGCTGGCAAATGAATCTGGCAGCAGTGTCCATCCAGTAGGCAGCGGCCGCCCATGTCGGGATGGTAATGGTCCCTGCCACGTTTGAGCTTGAGATTACGGCTGTCGAAGAAATGCCCAGCTCCGACGTTCTCCTGTATGACATCATTGATGCCTGTGTCGCCGTTCCAGTCAGAAGGGACTTATCCATACAAAGGGGATGCCGTCCAACTTCTTCACGATGTTTCGCGTACATATTGCGCACGGCTGGCAAGGTCGTTGACGAAGAGTTCATTGCTGCCAAGACAGATGAGGATGTACGTCGGCTTTGTACTGAGCAATGAAATGTTCTAAGGTACGTGTTGTTCCCCAACGTTTCTGTAGATGAACTATACCATATGACGGTATAGAGCTTGTGCCCGTTTTTCACCGGCGTAATCGCCCATCCTCGTGACAGTCCTTCCACCATTAGAGTCTCCGATGAAAGAGGATAGTTTGGTTGTGATGTACCTTCTTTGACGGTCTGTTTTTGTTTGCTTTGTCTTCTCAACAAGTGGTTGGCTGAGGTTGGCAAGTGTTATTTTGCGGATGGTATAGCTGCCCATTGTTATCTCTGTCGGGATAACAGCATAGACAATGATGGCTGCCATGACAGCAGCCATCAGGAGTAAATGTCTTTAGTCTGGGCATACATACGAGACGTCTTTATTTCAAGTCAACTTCCACCGGGCAGTGGTCGCTTCCCATGATTTCCGTATGGATCTTCGCATCTTCGAGGCGGTCTCTGCAGACGCTCAGAGATGAGGAAATAGTCAATACGCCAGCCCCGTGTTCCTCTCTCTTGCACGAAAAGCGGTACGACCACCAGGAGTAGGTTACCTGCTCTGGATAGAGCGTGCGGAAAGGTGTCAATGAAACCCATTGTCCCAACAGCTGGGTCATCTTTTCACGTTCCTCATCGGTGAAACCGGCGTTCCTGCGGTTCGTCTTTCGGATTCTTGATGTCAATCTCTTCATGGGCCACATTCATGTCACCACATACCACGACAGGCTTTTCTTCCTGTCGAGTCTATGAAGATAATCCCGAAATCTTTCCTCCCACTTTCATGCGATAGTCCAGCCTGCGAAGACCCGTCCTGCGAGTTCGGTGTGTAGACCGTTACGAGATAGAAATCGTCCATCTCCAGCGTAATCACACGTCCTTCGTGGTCGTGCTCGTCCATGCCGATGCCATAAGCTACGTCCAGCGGCTTATGCTTCGTGAATATAGCCGTGCCGGAATAGCCTTTCTTGTCAGCGTAGTTCCAGTATGATCGTATATCCGGGGAAGCTGATGTCGAGCTGTCCAGCCTGCATCTTGGTCTCTTGCAGGCAGAAGAAGTCGGCATTCAGTGCTTTGAACTGCTGCTCAAAGTCTTTACCCACACAGGCGCGAAGCCCGTTTACATTCCATGAAATCAGTTTCATCTTATTTCTTGTTTGCCTTCAGATAATAGGTAACAGGCCTGTCAAAGTCTTTTCTGTACCTCTGATGTACCATGCGCATTGTTCACCTTTTACCAGCTTCTCCACCGTGAATTCGAGAACCATCTCTGAGTTGCTCATCGTGTAACGGCTGCTGAACATGGGCTTGTTATCCGTGATATAGCCTTTCATTTCATAGGTGTCACCATCGATTGTCACGTTGAACTTGATTTGCGGTATGATGGTGAGAGAAGCGTTGCTGTCAGACAGTCCGAACCCTTTAATGACGACCTTGAGCGGAGCGTCCTGTGCCTCGAGCAGGGGCAGCATGAAGCGGTGACTCTGTTCCCGTCGATCCATCCTTTGACACACCGTTCGCCAGCGTTCGATAAGGGAACTTGTCAATCGTGATGATGCGTGTCTCATCCACCTTCAGCTGGTCGTCCATCCGGAAACTGTTGATGTATTATATGAGAAACCCAGCGTACCCTCATAGGACCCGAGCATATTCTTGAGCATCTGGTCAGCAGAGTTTTGATGATTATCATCACTGGAACAGCTTACAGTAGTCCATGCCATTGCGAATAAGCATATTGCTGTGGCGGCAGCATTCATAATCTTTTTCATTTCTTTGATGTGTTAAGTGTGAATTGTATTTGGTTAAGTCCATATCGAAGAGAGCCCCCTGTCATATTCTCTTTGTCTCTCCCACGTAGCAGGTCCATGAATTCGTTGCGCGTCTTGCTCGACCCGAACACGCCGCTGTATGCGCTCGTGGTGGTGATGGAGTTCTGCTTCTCCACACCGCGCATCTGCATGCACATGTGCTTGGCCTCTACGACCACCATCACCCCCCTGCGGCTTCAACGTGTCGTTGATGCACTGCATGACCTGTTCCGTCAGGCGTTCCTGTACCTGCAGCCGATGGGCGTAGATGTCCACGACACGGGCGATTTTGCTCAGTCCCGTGATGTGTCCGTTCGGGATGTACGCCACGTGCGCCTTGCCATAGAATGGCAGCATGTGATGCTCGCACATGGAGAAGAAGTCAATGTCCTTGACAATGACCATCTGATTGTATTTTTCTTCAAACAGCGCATCGGTCAATACTTTGTGCGGATCCTGCGTATAGCCGCGTGTCAATACCTGCATAGCTTTGGCAACACGCATCGGGGTCTTCTCCAATCCCTCTCTTTCAGGGTTCTCTCCTAAGAGGGTGAGCACCTTTCGGTAATGTGCTGCCAGTTCGTCTAATCCTTCACGGAATTGTGTTTCTGGAGTCATATTATTCTTGTTTCTGGTTGACAGCGTCCCTTGGGTGGGCATATCTTGTCCGGGATATATTGTCTGTTCCCATAGTCTGGCTGTCGCTGTTATATTATATAAGGTGTAACTTGTTTTTAATTGTCGACAAACTGTGAAGTCTTGATGGTCACCATCGTGCGGATTACGTTGGCGTGCGGGTAGCCTCCTTTGCGGATGGCCCGCATGACTCTTCTTGCTGTATCATAGCTGGTGAAGTTGCCTACGAGACACATCCAGCGCGGGGGATAGAAATGGACATACACCGGCTGCTCCGGGAACAGTTCCTTGGCTTTCTGTCCGGCTTTGTCCGCCTGTTGATGTGCTATGCGTGTGTTGCCGCCGCTGAAGACCTGTACACGGAATCCTCTCACCTTCTTTATCCCCTTCCTGACCCGTCTGGTCACAAGACGCGTGTCTTCCATCTCGTCCGGTGCAGGGACGTGCGGTCTTCTGACTAAACGTTTTACCAGTTTTGTCCTACAGCCTCACGGGGCTGCAGGGTGCTGTTGTCCGGCCGTGCGATCTCCGGCTTGTGGTCGTTGAGCTTAGGTACAGCCAGCTGCCTTGTTTCCTGTGGCTTGACCGCCGGGTGTGCTGTCTCACGCTGACTCTCTACTTTTTTCCGGTCTTTGTTCGTTTTCTTTGCTGCTTTCTTTCCGTTGACAAGTGCGTCGATTTCGGCACTCTGTGTCACCGTCACCGACCCCTGGGCATCTGCCGCCACAACGGCTGTCAGCATGAACATTATGATTGTAAGGAGTCTTTTCATTATCTGTAATAGTTAAAACAGGATTCTATTGGCGCAAAAGAAAGCCAATAGAATCCTTTTTGTTTCTGTTGGTTACTTCTTCCAAGCATCGATGATGCCCTTGAAGTCAGCAGCCTTCAGCGAAGCGCCGCCGATCAGGCCGCCGTCGATGTCAGGCTTGGCGAACAGTTCGGGAGCGTTGCTTGCCTTGCAGCTGCCGCCGTAGAGGATGGAGGTCTCTTCGGCCACTTCCTTGCCGTACTTCTCTGCAACGATCGAACGGATGTAAGCCAGCATCTCCTGCGCCTGGTCGGATGTGGCGGTCTTGCCGGTACCGATGGCCCAGATCGGTTCGTAAGCGAGGATGATGCTCTTCCACTCCTCTGCCGTGAGGTTGAATACGGAACCGTCGAGTTCTGCCTTTTACCACCTCGTTCTGCTTCTCAGCCTCGCGCTCCTCGAGGGTCTCGCCGCAGCAGAAGATGACTTTCAGGCCGTTGGCCAGTGCCAGACGTACCTTCTCCTTCAGAATCTCTGCTGTCTCGCCGTAGTACTGGCGACGCTCCGAGTGCCCGAGGATGACGTACTGTGCGCCCGTGCTCTTTACCATCGCTGCTGACACTTCGCCCGTGTAGGCACCTTTTTCCTTGTCGGCGCAATTCTCTGCACCCAGACCTACGAGGCTGCTGTCCAGCACCTGTGCAACACTTGCAAGATGGATGAACGGCGTACAGATGACAACGTCACAGTTCGGCTTCTCTGCCTTCAGCGACTCGTTGATTTCCTTTGCCAGTGCGACACCCTCCTGCAGGGTCTCGTTCATCTTCCAGTTACCTGCTACAATTTTCTTTCTCATTTGTCTTTTACGTTTTAAGAGTTGATATAATCTGTTTGACTGTTCTTTCTGCTTCAGCCAGTCTTCCTTCTGCCTGAGCCATTCCTCACGTTTTCGCACCCATCTTGTCCACGACCAGATGCGGTCGGCAGCAATCAGGAAGGCCAGTGGGAAGACATAGCAGACGATGATCAGTACAATCTTTGTCCATGTCCTGTCTTCCGGCTCCCGTCCGGTTTCTATCAGCGAGAGCGGTGCGTTGAGTTCGGCCTGCTGCGGCAGGTCATTGTGGCTCCATTTGTTGATGATAGTTCCCTTGTAGAGCAGCACCAGCCCCGGATTGCTGCGGATGACGGTCTTCAGTGTCGTGCCGTCCGTCGTATAGAAAGGATATTCCGCACCGGTGATGTCCCGCCAGTGCTTCACGGCCTTCTCAGTACTGGCTGTGAGACCGTAGAAACCGTATCCGTTCTCCTTGGCGTATTCGTAGACGGCATCGATTTCGCCGAAGTTGCTGTCGTCGGCACGCTCCAGCACGGGGGCGATGAGCAGGAAGGTATATCCGTCCCGGGTCAGTATGCTGTCCGTCAGGTCGTCGCCGGTCTGCTGGTCGGTGATGGAGAAGTCGTGGATGGGCGGCTCGTAGCCCTGCTCCAGGATTTCCTGATGGGTGTCCTTGAACACCCATGTCGAGTCGTCATAAGGGTAGTTGTCCTCCGTGAACTCCTTGGTAACGCCGTTCTTCTCGCAGATGAAGGTGGTCTTGTAGACAGTCTGCTTCGCCCCTTTCGGTATCTCCATTCCCTTCTTGATGTTCTGGCCGATGTGATAGGGGCGGAAGTCGAAGATGGGAAGGTGGTAGAGGCTCAGCAGGGAGGCCGTGAGGATGAAGGCGATGGTGAAGTAGAAGGCTATCCACTGGTTGGTCTTCGAGATGAACCGCACCTGATACAGCGGCCACCGTGTCAGGACGATGGAAGCCGACAGCAGGACGACATTCTTGAGAAACGTCTGTGTGTTCGTAAGGCGTATGGCATCGCCGAAGCAGCCGCAGTCCTGTATGGGGTCGCTGACGGTGAGCCACAGCGTCACGGCCGTCATCACTGCCATGAATGCCAGAGTCACCTTGCTTGCCAGCCGCCGGCGGATGGCGAGCAGCAGCAGTACGCCCAGCGTGAACTCTACGGCCGACAGTCCCACGGCCAGCATCAGCTGTGCCCAGTCCGGGACGTATGCCGACAACTGTACGGCCTCCAGGTATTCTGCAATCTTGTACTGCGATCCCAGCGGGTCGATTGCCTTGACGAATCCCGAGAAGATGAACGTCAGTGCCAGTAGCGCACGGCACACATTTACCGATATGGACTTGGTTTTATTCATGCAGTTTGATGGCCCCGAAAACGGCATAGTTCATTATGTCCATGTAATTGGCATCGATACCCTCGCTGACGAGTGTCTCTCCGCCGCGGTCCTCGATTTCCTTGATGCGTTCTATTTTCGTGAGGATAAGGTCGGTATAGCTGCTTACACGCATATCGCGCCATGCCTCGCCGTAGTCATGGTTCTTCTTTATCATCAGCTCGTAGGCTTCCTTTGCATAGCTGTCATAGAGTGCCAATGCCTCGTCCGGACTCATGTCAACGCTGTCGACAAAGCCTTTTGCCAGCTGGATAAGTCCCACGATGCTGTAGTTGATCAGGGCGATGAACTCCGGACGGACAGCTTCTCCCACCAGGTTTTCCCCCGTGATTTCCAGCGATCGGATGCGTTTCGCCTTGATGAAAAGCTGGTCGGTGAGGGATGACGGGCGCAGGATGCGCCATGATGCGCCATAGTCGTGGAGCTTCTTTGCAAAAAGGCTTCTGCATTCAGCGAGCACGTCCTGAAATTCCTGCTGTGTCTTTGTCAGTTGACTTGTCATTGTCTTATCTTGATTTGACTGCAAAAATACTTATTTTCATTGTAATAAACGAATGAATTAACAACTATTCCCATACGGAAAGGTGATTGCAAGGCATCGATAGGGTGTCGGCAAGGCGGGGTCGCAGGATGACCGGGTACACAAACAGACACCCGGCAGTCAGGATGGTAGTTATGGTGTGGTCGTAACCACACACGACAGCTACTGTATTCCCGACCGCCTGGGACTTGCATTCCCGATTGCTTGGGAACAGCTGTCCCGAGGCTTGGAACTCGCATTCCCAAGCGGTTGGGAATGTTTGCTGCATATACTTTTTTCGTTGTATTTGTTTAGCTTATGAAATTATCCTTCAAATGTGCAGTTGATGATACGGTGGAGGTCTGCTCGTTTTTCACCTTATTCTCCGTATCATTTGTAGAACTAAAAGTAATTTGTGTAACTTTGCAATGCTTTTTATATTATAAAAGACAACATTATTCTATGCGAGATCTCTCAGATGCCGAACTGGCACAGCTTTTAGATAAAGATATTTTCCATCATATTTCAGGTGCGGCCGACAAACTGGGCCTTGAATGCTATGTGGTAGGCGGTTATGTGCGCGACCTGTTTCCTGGAACGTCCGTCGAATGATATTGACGTGGTGGTCGTGGGAAGCGGTGTTCAGGTGGCAAGCGAGCTGAAGTCAGTTCTGGGGAAGAAGGCACATCTGTCCGTCTTCCGTAATTTCGGTACGGCACAGGTGAAGTATAAGGACACGGAGGTGGAGTTCGTCGGGGCACGGAAGGAGAGTTACAGCCACGACAGCCGGAAGCCTGTCGTGGAGGACGGTACGCTGGAGGACGACCAGAACCGCCGCGACTTCACCATCAATGCGCTGGCCGTCTGCCTGAACAGGGAACGCTTCGGCGAGCTTTGTCGACCCTTTCGGCGGTGTCGACGACCTTTGGGACGGCATTATCCGTACGCCGCTCGACCCTAACGTTACCTTTTCTGACGACCCGCTGCGTATGATGCGGTGCGTGCGCTTTGCCACACAGCTCAATTTCCTCATTGAGGATGAAACCTTCGAGGCCCTGGAACGCAATGCCGACCGGATCAGAATCGTCAGCGGGGAACGCATTGAGGAGGAACTGAACAAAATCATGATGACACCGACACCCAGCAAGGGCTTTGTCGACCTGTACCGCTGCGGGCTTCTGCAGCTCATCCTCCCGGAACTCGTCGCACTGGATGTGGTCGAGACAAGGAACGGACGGGCGCACAAGAACAATTTTTACCATACGCTGGAGGTGCTGGACAACATCTGCAGGCATACGGACAATCTCTGGCTGCGATGGGCCGCCCTGCTGCACGACATAGGAAAGGCGAAGTGCAAGCGTTGGGATGCGGCAGCCGGCTGGACTTTCCATAACCATAACTTCGTGGGGGCGAAAATGGTTCCGGCTATCTTCCGGCGGCTGAAGCTGCCGATGGACAGCAAGATGAAGTATGTGCAGAAGCTGGTCGATCTCCATATGCGGCCGATCGTCATCGCCGACGAGGAGGTGTCGGACTCGGCTGTCCGCCGGCTGATGAACGATGCCGGCGACGATATTGACGACCTGATGACGCTCTGCGAAGCAGACATAACAAGCAAGAATGCTGTACGGAAGAAACGCTTCCTTGACAATTTCCGCATTGTCCGCGAGAAGCTCAGGGACCTCAAGGAGCGCGACTACAAACGTCTGCTGCAGCCCTGCATTGACGGCAATGAGATTATGGAGATGTTCCATCTCAGACCGAGCAGAGAGGTGGGAACGCTGAAGCAGACGCTGAAGGATGCCGTGCTCGACAACCAGGTGCCCAATGAGCGTGAACCTCTGCTGGCACTGTTGAGGAAGAAGGCCGCAGAACTGGAACTGATATAGACAAATATTGTTAAAAGGGAAACTATGAATGCGGGAACTTCCGATATTAATGTGTACTTTTGCACGTTGGAAACTGATAGATGCTTATTCGGTTTTCAACGTGTGTTGTTTTAGAGAAACGGCTGGGACGCATCGGGATTGATCTTGCCATATAGAAATGAAATGAAAGAGAATATATAACTATTGTAGGTATGAAGAAAAATAAAATCTTACTGTCTGCCTTGGCGGCAGTGGCGTTACTCACCAGTTGCGGCGGTGGTCGGCAGGGACTCCCGACAAGTAATGAGTATCCCTGTGATTACGATTGGAGCATCCAATGCACAGTTGAAGACGACTTATCCTGCCACCATCAAGGGTGTACAGGATGTGGAGGTGCGTCCGAAGGTCAGTGGTTTCATCACTAAGCTGAATGTACATGAGGGCGAATATGTCCGTGCCGGACAGGTGCTCTTTGTCATTGACAATGCGACCTATCAGGCTGCTGTCCGTCAGGCACAGGCACAGGTCAACTCGGCACAGAGCAGTGTCGCACAGGCACAGGCCGGTGTTGTGCAGGCCAATGCAAGTCTGAACTCTGCCAATGCGCAGGCGGCTACCTCCCGTCTGACCTACAGCAACAGCAAGAACCTCTATAATAACAAGGTGATCGGCGACTATGAGCTGCAGTCGGCAAAGAATGCCTACGAGACGGCACAGGCTGCTGTGCGTCAGGCACAGAGCGGTGTGGCATCGGCCAATGCTGCTGTGCGCCAGGCGGAAGCGGGCGTGCGTCAGGCACAGGCCATGCTCGCATCGGCGAAGGATAACCTTGGTTTCTGTTACGTGAAGAGTCCGGCATCGGGCTATATCGGCAGTCTTCCCTTCAAGGAAGGGCACTGGTCAGTCCGTCATCGGCCCAGCCCGTGACGACGGTCAGCAATACTTCTTCCATGGAGGTCTACTTCTCGATGACCGAATCCGACATATTGAATCTGAGCCGCAAGGACAATGGACTGGCCAATGCCATCAAAGCTTTCCCGGGTGTAAGCCTGTTGCTGGCTGACGGTTCTATCTATAACCACGAGGGAGCAATCGTCAAGACAAGCGGTGTCATCGATGCCGCTACGGGAACGGTGAGCGTCATCGCACGCTTTCCCCAACCCGGAGCATCTGCTGAAGAGCGGCGGCAGCGGTCAGATTGTCATTGCCCGGAGCAACAACCACGCGCTGCTGGTGCCGCAGGAGGCAACCGTGCAGGTTCAGAACAAGATTTTCGTCTACAAGGTGGACGGTAACAACAAGGTGCATTACAGCGAGATTACCGTCGACCCGCAGAACGACGGCATCAATTACATTGTGACGAGTGGTCTGAAGATGGGCGACCGTATCGTGACCAAGGGCGTCTCGAGCCTTGAAGACGGTGCGCAGATCAAAGCTCTCACGCCGGCTGAATACGACGAAGCCATCAGGAAATCGGAAAAACTCGGCGAGAACCAAAGCTCTGCATCAGGCTTCCTGAAGGCGATGAAGGGAGAAGACAAATAGTTGACAGGTGTTGAACGTCAGGTGATGATGTCCGGTGACAAGCCATCATCCCATCTCCCTGAAGGGGATAGACGGCAATACGTCAGCATCTGACATCCGCAATTTAACAACCAGTATTATGACATTTACGAATTTTATCAAACGACCGGTACTCTCGACGGTTATATCCATCTTTCTTCGTACTTCTGGGTGCGATTGGATTGGTGTCGCTGCCCATCGAGCAGTATCCGGATATCGCCCCTCCTACGATTTCCATCATGACCTCGTATCAGGGTGCTGATGCCCAGACGGTATTGAACTCTGTCATCACGCCTTTGGAGGAAAGTATCAACGGCGTGGAGAACATGACCTATATGCAGTCTACCGCCACAAACAACGGTATGGCTATGATTACGGTCTACTTCAAACAGGGGTCTGACCCTGACATGGCTGCCGTCAATGTGCAGAACCGTGTGTCGCAGGCACAGGCACTGTTGCCGGCAGAGGTGACGCGAGTGGGTGTGACGGTATCGAAACGACAGACCTCCAATGTGGTCATGTACTCGCTGACGACGGACGACGGTCGGTATGACGACGAGTTCCTGACGAACTACAACAACATCAACATCGTGCCGATGCTGAAGCGTATCAGCGGTGTCGGTGATGTGCAGACACCGGGTATGAAGACTTATTCCATGCGCATCTGGCTGCAGCCGGAGAAGATGAAGCAGTACGGACTGGTGCCGTCTGACATTTCGGGGGCTTTGGCAGAGCAGAACATTGAGGCTGCACCGGGTTCTTTCGGCGAGCAGAGCAACTTGAAGTACGAGTACACCATGCGCTACAAGGGCCGTCTGAAGACCCCGGAAGAGTATGGCAATATCATCATCTCGAGCAACACGAATGGCCAGACCCTTCACCTGCGTGATGTGGCAAAGGTTGAAATGGGCGGTCTGCAGTATTCTGTTGCGATAAAGAACAACAACCGTCCGGCTGTCATCGGTATGGTCAATCAGATTGCAGGGTCCAATGCTACGGATATCGCCAACAATGTGAAGGCTGCTCTGGCTGATGCACAGAAGCAGATGCCGCCGGGCATGAAGGTGACGATAGAGCAGGACGTAACCGAGTTCCTCTTCGCTTCCATCGAAGAGGTGATACGTACGCTGATAATCACGCTGGTACTGGTGTTCTTTGTCGTATATGTCTTCTTGCAGGACTTCCGTTCGACTTTGATTCCTATGATTGCCGTGCCGGTGGCCCTGATCGGTACATTCATCTTCCTCTGGGTGTTCGGCTTCTCCATCAACCTGCTGACGCTCTCGGCCTTGCTTCTGGCGATTGCCATCGTGGTCGATGATGCCATCGTGGTGGTCGAGGCTGTCCATGCCAAGCTCGACTTGGGCTATAAGAGTGCCTTGACAGCAGCCATTGATGCGATGAACGAGATTTCGGGAGCCATCATCTCTATTACCCTGGTGATGTCTGCCGTGTTCGTCCCGGTATCATTCATCGGGGGTACTTCCGGTACGTTCTATCGTGAGTTCGGTGTGACGATGGCCGTGTCTATTGTCATCTCCGCATTGAATGCTCTGACGCTTTCCCCGGCTCTCTGCGCCATTTTCCTGAAGCCGCACGGCAAGGATGAAGAGGGAAAGAAACTCTCACGCATCGACCGTTTCCATGCCGCTTTCAATGTCCAGTATGAGAAAGTCAACGGCAGGTATCAGAAGATTGTCGAGAAGATCATCGGGCACCAGTGGATTTCAGGCATTGCGGTCGTTGTAGGCATCATCGCTCTTGTACTGACAATGACCTTTACCAAGACCGGTCTTGTGCCGGATGAGGATACAGGTACGCTGTTCGCCATGGTAAGTATGTCGCCGGGTACCTCACAGGCCGAGACGCAGAAGGTGACCGACCAGATTGACAAGATGCTGGCAAGCAACCCCTACATCGAACGCCGGGAGCAGATTGTAGGTTACAATTTCCTGGCAGGTCAGGGTTCCGACCAGGCGACTTTCATCATCAAGCTGAAACCGTTTGCCGAGCGTGAGTACGGTCTGTTCGACCGTATCAAGTCGGTCTTCACAGGTGCCGGTATTGCCGGTCTGTTCATCGACCCTACGTCATCCAACATGGTGCTGGGCATGATCTACAAGCAGACAGCCAGTATCAAGGGCGCACAGGTGATAGCGTTCGCACCGCCTATGATTCCGGGTTATGCCATGTCGAACGGTCTCTCGTTCTCGCTGGAAGACAGGACGGGCGGCGACCTCAACAAGTTCTTCAATATTGCGCAGACCTATCTGAAGGAGCTGAACAAACGTCCTGAGTTCAGCCGTGCGCTTACCACGTACAACCCTAACTATCCGCAGTACATGGTTGATGTGGATGTCGCCAAGGCCAAGCAGGCCGGTACGTCACCGGCCGCCATCCTCTCTGTACTGCAGGGATATTATGGCGGTATGTACGCCTCTAACTTCAATGCCTATGGCAAGCTCTTCCGTGTCATGATACAGGGAACTGCGGAAAGCAGGATGAGCGAGTCCGGGTTGAGCAACATTTACGTGCGCACAGCTTCAGGCATGGCACCTGTAAGCGAGTTCTGTTCGCTGAAGCGTGTTTACGGTCCGTCGAACATTGCACGTTTCAACCTCTTTACCTCCATCTCCGTGACGGCTACACCGGCCGACGGCTATTCTTCCGGTCAGGCCATCCAGGCCGCAGAGGAGGTTGCCAAGCAGGTACTTCCACAGGGATACAGCTATGAATTCTCAGGTCTGACACGTTCGGAACAGGAGTCGTCGAACTCTACTGCAATGATCTTCATCCTCTGCTTTGTCTTCGTTTACCTGATTCTGAGTGCCCAGTATGAGAGTTACATCCTGCCGCTGGCAGTCATCCTCTCCATTCCGTTCGGTCTGGCAGGAGCGTTCATCTTCACGATGCTCTTCGGTCATAGCAACGATATCTATATGCAGATTTCCCTGATCATGCTGGTGGGCCTGCTGGCAAAGAACGCCATCCTTATCGTCGAGTTCGCCCTTGAACGCCGCCGCACGGGTATGGCCATCAAGTATGCGGCCATCCTGGGTGCCGGAGCACGTCTCCGTCCTATCCTGATGACATCACTGGCGATGGTCATCGGTCTGTTGCCGCTGATGTTTGCAAGTGGCGTAGGACATAACGGCAACCAGACGCTGGGTGCTGCCGCTGTCGGCGGTATGCTGATCGGTACGCTCTGTCAGGTCTTTGTCGTACCTGCTTTGTTCTCTATATTCCAGTATTTGCAGGAACGCATCAAGCCGCTCGTCTTCGATGATGAGGCAGACCGGAAAGTCAAGAAAGAACTTGAGCAGTATGTCAAGGGACCTGCTACCGATTATGTAGTTGAAGAGTAATAATAAACGAACGATAATGAAGAAAAGAAATATATTCATTCTGGCTCTCACAGCTCTGTCACTGACAGGCTGCAAGAGTCTCTATGGCACTTATGAGCGTCCTGACGTGAAGGTGAACGGCATTGTGCGCGATCCTGTCGATGACAAGGCGACACTGGAAGGTGCCAACGATTTTGGCAATCTTCCATGGCGCAGTGTCTTCACGGACCCGCAGTTGCAGGCACTTATCGAGAAAGCACTCAACAATAACCCAGACCTGCTCAATGCCGCATTGAACATTGACATTGCCGAACAGCAGGTCAAGACTTCCAAGCTGGCCTTCCTGCCGTCGGTGGTGTTCGCTCCGACCGGGACCATCTCTCACTTCGGGTCACACACGTCATCGACACAGGCTTACACCCTTCCGGTTTCTGCCAGCTGGGATGTAGACCTCTTCGGAAAGCTGCGTTCGGCGAAGAAGGCGGCACAGATGATGCTCATCCAGTCGCATGACTATCAGGTTTCAGTGCAGACTACTCTTATCTGCAGTGTCGCCAATCTCTATTATACGCTCTTGATGCTCGATCAGCAGAAGCAGATAGTCGATGATATGTCAGGGCTGACGAAGAACACCTGGGACATGATGAAGCTGCAGATGGAGTACGGGCGTGCCCGCTCAACAAGCGTACAGAGTGCGGAGTCAGCGTATTACAGTGTACAGACGCAGTCGGCTGACATCCGCAGGCAGATTCGTGAGACGGAAAATACGCTCAGCTTGCTTCTCGGTGAACCGGCACAGGGTATAGCCCGAGGCAGTCTGGATAGCCAGAGTCTGCCGACCAGCTTCTCCGGCGGCATTGGTGTGCAGCTGTTGAGCAACCGTGCTGATGTCCATGCCAACGAGATGGCACTGGCGCAGTGCTTCTATAACATTCAGGAGGCCCGCAGCCGTTTCTATCCTGCACTGAACATATCGCCGACGGGTGCCTGGACCAACAGCAATGGCATGGTGAACCCCGGCAAGCTGTTGCTGAGCGTTGTGGGTAGTCTGACACAGCCCATCTTCATGCGCGGACAGCTGAAGGCCGGTCTACGTGTGGCGCAGGACAAGTACAAGCAGGTTTACAATACGTGGCAGAACAGCGTTCTCAAAGCCGGGTCGGAGGTCAGCAATGCACTTGTTGCCTATAATTCGGCGAATGAGAAAGAACAGCTGCGGAAGCAGCAAATCGGTGTGTTGAAGAAGAACGTAGACGACACGCAGATGCTTTACGCACAGAGTTCAAGCACTTATCTGGAGGTCATCACCGCACAGCAGAGCCTGCTCAATGCCGAGATTTCACAGGTACAGGAGCAGTTTTCGAAGCTGCAGGCAATTGTAAACCTTTACAATGCGCTTGGTGGCGGTTCCAAGTAATTCATCATTTAATTTTCAAGATTATGAGTAGCGTAATCAGTCCAAAAGCCGAGGTGTCCCCAAAGGCAAAGATTGGAGACGGCTGTAAGATATTCCCGTTTGTATATATAGAGGATGATGTTGTCATAGGCGACAATTGCATTATCTTCCCTTTCGTGAGCATCCTGAACGGTACACGGATGGGAAACGGAAATAAGATTCATCAGTGTTCTGTACTTGCTGCCCTCCCGCAGGATTTCAACTTCGTAGGCGAGAAGAGCGAGCTTGTCATGGGCGACAACAATATCATCCGTGAGAATGTGGTTGTCAACCGTGCCACGCATCGCGGCTGCAAGACGGTTCTCGGTTCAAACAACTTCCTGATGGAGGGTGCGCATATCAGCCATGACACTATTGTCGGCGACCGTTGCATCTTCGGCTATGGTGCAAAGATAGCGGGCGACTGTAAAATCGATGACGGTGCAGTCATTCTGTCTAATGTCGTCGAGAAAGCGAATACCCGTGTAGGGCAGTATGCCGTGGTACAGGCCGGCACGACTTTTTCGAAGGACGTGCCGCCTTATATTGTTGCAGGCGGCAGCCCGGTGGGCTATCACGGCGTTAATCCGAATATCGGAGAGCAGCAGGGGTGGAAGAAAAGGTCCAGAAGCATATTGCCAATGCCTATCGTCTGTTGTTCCATGGGCAGACATCCGTGTTCGATGCCTGCATCCAGATAGACCAGCAGGTGCCTGACTCCGCAGAAATCCGTAGTATCGTGGATTTCGTGCGTGGTACAGAAGAGGGAATCATCAGTAAATTATAATTTTTCATATCTATAGGATTTATGGTAATCAAGGGGAGCTGTCCGTGAGGTTGGCTCCCTTTTTTTCGATTCTTCCGTTAAAAGCATAGACAGGCTTATTTCTCGGCTCTTATTCGTGGTATACAAGGAAATCTGCCTGTGAAGTCAAGACTGATGAAAATAGATTCTTATGGATTGTGAATCTGCAATCATCTCAGACATTTTTTTGTTACTGTCTGGGATGATTGCTTTATTATATTGATCCGGCGCTGCTTCTACTTCTTTTTCAAGACAATCTGCCGGCTTGTAAATTCATAGGCACGATCGAGGACACCGAGCAGCTGGCTCCATCCGGCAGCAGGGACACGCTGCTGTTTATAAACCTTTTGAAATGTGATGATCAGCTTGTCATTGTCTACATCGGCTTTTGTGTTGAAAGACATGGCTTCGTTGTTAACATTATTGTTGAGTTTCCGCAGGCTCTCCGCTGATACGACATAGCCTGACGGAATATCAAGCCTGACGGTAACAGCGAGTGTGCTGGGATAGTCATAGTTGACATCAGTGTCGCGCTGGCGGTCCCGGCCCTCGATATGTACCTGCTGTCCGAAAAGCTGCCCCACGGAAACGACAAGGTTACGGCCTGCTTTCTTTACCAGTCCGTCCATCTGATAGTCGGTCGTATAGGCAAACGGCTTGTTGTTCTCGCCGCAGCTGTTCACGGTTGTCGCATTGATCTTCACAGGAGCTTTGTCATGATAGGCTTTGATTTCGTTGGCGAAGTTCTCCGCCACCGCTTTCTTGTCCTGTTCGGCACGTTCTGCCGCCCTTGCCTTTGCTTCGTTCGGCTTCAGGAAAAGCTCGTCGACAAAGCTCTGGTAGCCATAGGCCTTACCCCATGCCTTGCTCAATTCGTCGGCTGTCGTCAATCCTGGGATGACGTCCTCCTTCTCGCATCCCGTGAGTGTCGTCTGCCGGACGATGTTCAGCATCGTGCCGTCAATAGCAGCATCGATTTCCTCTTTCTCCACATTGTCGGAAGCCTTGCTCAGAGCGAGCCTGAACCTTGTGAACGGTCCTTTCTGGAATTTCTTGGGTTTGCCGGTGCTGATGGCATCCCGGTTCTGGTAGATGGACGGGATGATGTCCGAACTGATGGCATTCTCGAGCGGGAAGTAGCATTTACCGCTCTTGAGCATGATGAAACGTGTCGCGTTGCCGTAGTTGATGAGCTTGTCCATAGGCTCGTTATAACTGTTGGTAACCAGTGCGCGTGAGTAGGGAATTTTCAGCTTGTCAAGGACGTAAGGAAACAGGTTTGAGAAATCGAATGCTTTTTCGTAAGGTCTCTTGAAGACCAGGGTCTTCATTACCATGAAGTTATACACGTAATCGGCCTTTTCCTCGTCACTGCCCAGTTTCTTCGCTTCCTTTACAGCCTTTTCAAATTTCTTGTTGAGAGTCCATTTCAGTTTGTACTCGGCCCAGGGTGTCCAGGCATCTTCCTGTATGACCTCGGCCGGAGGGTTCGCCTGCAGCCCTTTCTTCTTCGCACTCTTCGGCATATACTCCAGTGTGACGTCCGCCGTCACATAGAGCATGGTGTAAGGTGCCTGCATGATAGGATTATAGGCGTAGTCGGGGAACGTCTTGTCGAGGTTCTTTGCATGGACATCCAGCACGATGTCGCCGTCTTTCTCGCTGGCGGTGAAGTCCGGAGCACCGTTCATCGTGCGGTATTGCGTGCAGAGGTGCTTGTCGATGGCGCAGTGGATCTGGTAGTCGAGGATAGGATATTTTCCGCCGAAGAGGAACAGCACCGGGTCGATGTTTCTCCTCTTTCAGCTTGTCGTAATCGTAGATGAAGTAGTCGATCATGTCGCCTACCTGCAGGTCGGGTACGGCCAGCTTGGCACGCTTGTCCTTTCCGTTCTTGCCTTCGTCGTCATTCTTGTATTCGTCATTGCTCACTTCCTTGACGGTGCCGTCCGGCTTGATGACTTTCACACCGAGGACGCTTTTGTGTATGTCCGTCCACCATCCCGCATTGTGCGACTTCTCATAGCTCTGAATATCGAAGGTAGAGTATTTCTCCAGAGCAGCTTTGTCGTTGATTTTTCACGAGGTAGCGCCGGATATGGACGGCTTTGTTGTTGGCGGTGACTCCGAGTTCCAAGAAGTTGAAACTCGTGCCTTTGTCAACGGTCAGCTCCTCGTAGAAAGCCATGACCACGGCCGACTCGTTCTTGTACCGGGCAGGTACGGTGCGATTGTTGAACTGTGGCAGGTCTTTGCCCCACACTTCTTCTTTCACTTTCTGGACGTACTTCAGATAGTCGTCGTTGTCGAAAGCCATTGCCGGCAGTGCAAGAAGCACCAGCAGCAGCATTGCTAATTGTTTTTTCATATTCATAATGTTGTCAGATGTTTTTATTGTTGTAGTAGAGGCGGAAACAAGTCTGGAGCTGAAAAGTCAAGCTCCGTTGCCTCCTTCACCGCTTGAGCACCACCTGTTCGTTGCAGGCATCTTTCCATTTGCTTACGGTCTCGTTCCATTTCGGAATGTTGGCAAGCGGTATGCGGCGATGGTTGATCTGCATTTTCTGATGGAAGACAATGGTGTTCCCTTTCCTTGAGAAATCTGCAGGTAAGCACACCTCCCGGGGTTGAAAAAGTCTTGGAAGGTGGCAGATAGTCAACCTTGTAGCCGGCAGGGACCGTGAAGACAGCCTGCCTGACAATGTTGCATCGCACAGGCAGATAGTAGTCGTTGACACGCCGGGTGGTGTCGATACGGTTGTCGAAGAGGTTGTTGTGCGGATTCAGTTCGATGTAGACTTCTCCGTCCATCAGCTGTACAGCCGCCTTGTTGGTGATGCTGCCCGTGAAGCGTGCCCATTCGTGGCGGGCATCCTTGTCGGCCCACTTCACGTCTGTCACGGTCATGCTGTGGGCATCGGAGTTCAGGTTGCTGACCAGGATGTCGTCGCGGTTCTTGTTGCCGGCATCGTCTATCGTGCTCATGAACCACTCTTTCATGTCGCCGCGGAGATTGTAGGTTGCCTTTCCGACAAGCGCATCTCCCTGCAGGCTGTACTGATAGACAAGACTGTCGATGGATGCGTCAGCTCTCTGTACTGGTACGATCTGCATCAGCGGTCTGTCTCCGTTCTCTATCATTGCTTCCGAACCTTGTATGTGCTGCGGGGTGTATGTATAGGGTATGTGGTTGCAGGTTGCATCGATATAGTGCGTCTTCCCCTTGTAGAAAAGCGTGCAGATGACATGATTGGCACTGGCGAGTGTCGGCACGTCGCTCATTCTGTAAGGAATCTCATCCGTACCGATGTCCGTCAGCCGGGCGTCAAATCCCTGTGCCTTGAGGAGCGTCTTCAGCAGCAGAGCCATGCCCTTGCAGTCTCCATACCGTTTGCGGAGTACTTCCTTGGGCGTGTCCGGACGATGTCCCGAAAGTCCGGCTTCAAAGGCTACATAGCGGATATGCTCCTGAATCCACCGATAAGTATTGCTTATATGGTCCTCTTCCGTCTTGCTGTCTTTGTTGATTTCCTGCAACAGTTCCTTCAGATCGGGTATCTCACAGTCGACACTGGCCATTTCCTTCGACCAGCTGTAGAGGTCGTTCACGTCTTTGAATGGTCCTGTGACAAGCAGATAAGGATAGACATTCGATACCGGCGGCATCCTCTTCTCCTGCCTCATACGGCAGGTATTCGTCATGGTGTATTGATAAATGTCACCCTCCGCTGTCGTTTTGTGACTTGTCTGGATGTTGAATCCCTGAAAGTTCATCTCCTTGATGCTGTATCCTGCCAGCTGCCTGGGTATGGTGATTGTCACGGTCTTGTTACGGATAAAGTAGTTTTCCAGCAGGTACACCCGTGTAAAGTATTTGATGTCCTTGAAAGTCCGTTCGTAGGAGGCACTGCAGGTCTTTCCTTTCTTGTCGATATAGCCCTGTATGACGCAAGCCTTCGTGTCGTCATAGAATACGTTTTCTGGCGTGACGTTCTGGTAGGTCCTCTGTCCTCTTCCCGACACGTCGTCCAAGGTGATGAACTCGCCGTACAGTATGTCGGTCTCTGGACGTACTGTGCCGGTCGAGTTCGACTGGTAGGTAATTTCCTTTGAGTTCTTCACAATGGGTTTTCCATGTTCAAGCGTCAAGGTGTACTGTTCGTTGCATTGTGAGACGAGAATCTGGTCGTCCCACTGTTGTGCGTGCGATGCCGACGGTACCAGCATCAGCATTGCAGCTCCTGCTGGCAGGAAGAGCTGTTTTGTGTAGTAGTTCATATTCAGTTATGTATTTGTTGTTTCAATTGTATGCGTTGGCTTGAATCCCTGGGACAGGCGATTGCCGGAGTCCCGCCATACGGTCGGGGCGGTGTCCGGTCATATGGGAATGTTGTTCCCAGGCGTTGGGAATGCTGTTCCCAGATGTCGGGAATGCTGTTCCCAAGTGCCGGGAACGCAGTTCACGATACTCCCTCTGACGGGAGCTTTGTAGCTGTCCGGCGTATAGATGGTCAGCTGTCGGCCGCCAGCTTCTCCGCCAGATACTTCCCTGTCAGGCTGTCCTTGCATCGGGCAACCTCCTCAGGCGTACCTGCTGCGACGAGCTGTCCGCCCTTGTCGCCGCCGTCGGGGCCGAGGTCGATGACGTGGTCGGCACATTTGATGACATCGAGGTTGTGCTCGATGACAAGTATGCTGTGCCCACGGTCGATGAGGGCATCGAAGGCATGCAGCAGCCGCTGGATGTCGTGGAAGTGCAGGCCTGTCGTCGGTTCGTCGAAGATGAAGAGCGTCGGATCCTGCTGCTCCTGTCCGATGAAGTAGGCGAGTTTGACACGCTGGTTTTCGCCGCCGGAGAGTGTCGACGAGCTTTGTCCGAGCTTGATATAGCCCAGGCCGACATCCTCCAGGGGCTTCAGTCTGCTGACAATCGCCCTGCGCTTATGCTTGCTGAAGAACTGGATAGCCTCGGAGACGGTCATATTCAGAACGTCGTTGATGTTCTTTCCCTGGAACTGTACATCGAGGATTTCACGCTTGAAACGCTGCCCGTGACATTCTTCACATTCCAGCACGAGATCGGCCATGAACTGCATTTCCACCGTGATGACTCCCGCACCCTTGCATTCTTCGCATCGGCCGCCCTCGGTGTTGAACGAGAAATACTGCGGTGTGTAGCCCATCTGTTTGGATAGCTGCTGTTCGGCGAAGAGTTTTCTGATTTCATCGTATGCCTTCACGTAGGTAGCCGGGTTGGAACGTGTGCTCTTGCCGATGGGGTTCTGGTCTACAAACTCTACGTGTCTGATCTGTTTCCAGTCGCCGCCCAGCGATGAATATTCGCCCGGCGTGTCGGCTATCTCGTCCAGGTGACGTTTGAGGGCAGGATAGAGGATTCCCTTTACAAGGGATGACTTTCCGCTGCCGCTGACTCCTGTCACGACGGTGAGTACATTCAGCGGAAACTTTACGTCCACCCCTTTCAGGTTGTTCATGCGTGCCCCTTTCAGTTCTATCGCCATGTTCCATGGGCGTCGGCCGGCAGGGATTTTGATGACTTCTGCACCGGTGAGATACTTGATGGTATAAGAGCGTGGATATTGCTCCAGCAGCTGTCGCGATGCCTTGTCGGCTGCATCTTCAACGTTGTTCTTTATCTGTTGGATGTCCGACACTCTTCCCTCGAAGACGATTTCGCCGCCCAGGCGGCCTGCATCCGGCCCGACATCAATCAGGTAGTCGGCGGCACGCATGATTTCTTCGTCATGCTCTACTACAATCACTGTGTTGCCCAGTGCCTGGAGTTCTTTCAGTACATGGATGAGGCGGGCTGTGTCACGGCTGTGCAGTCCGATGGAGGGCTCGTCGAGGATGTAGAGCGATCCGACGAGTGACGAGCCGAGGGAGGTGGTGAGGTTGATGCGCTGGCTCTCGCCTCCGCTCAGCGAATTTGACTGCCGGTTGAGCGTCAGATAGCCCAGACCGACGTCCAGCAGGAACTGCAGCCGGTTCTTTATTTCGGTCATCAGCCGCTTGCTAACCTCCTGTTCATGTTCCGTCAGTTCCAGCCGGTCGAACCATTCCTTGAGATTGACGATGGGCATATCAACAAGATCAGTGATGCCCTTTCCATCTATCTTCACCCATGTCGCTTCCTTTTTCAGCTTCGTGCCGTGACAGTCCGGGCATACGGTCTTGCCCCGATAACGGCTCAGCATGACACGGTACTGTATCTTGTACTGGTTCTCTTTCACCATCTGGAAGAAGGAGTCGATGCAGACACGGTCGTGGATGTCTTCCTTCCTCTCGCTGGGCAGCCCTTTCCAAAGGCTCTCCTTCTCGGCCTTCGTCAGTTCATAGTAGGGCTTGAAGATGGGGAAGTCGTCTTTTGCCGCTCGCCGGCAGAACTCCTCTTTCCACGTGGCCATCTTGTCGCCGTGCCAGCATTGCACGCAGCCGTCATAGATGGAAAGGGAGGAGTCGGGGATGACCAGCTTCTCGTCGATGCCGATGATGCGTCCGAACCCTTCGCACGTGGGACAGGCCCCGAGGGGGGAATTGAAAGAGAACATATTGTCGTTCGGCTCTTCAAAACGGATGCCGTCGGCCTCAAATCGGGTAGAGAAGTCGTAGGTGATCCTGGCGGGGAGAATCATCAGCTGCATATTGCCGTCGCCCTCATAGAAGGCGGTTTCGCAGGAGTCGGTGAGCCGGCTGATTGCGTCCTTGGAACTGTCAACAGCCATACGGTCGATGACCAGACAGACTCTTTCCGTTGCTTCTTGTGTTTTTCCATTCCTTTCTTCATTGGAAGGATGTGCAGCCAGCCAGTCTTCAATGCGTATGAAGTCGCCGCCGGCATAGATGCGGGCATAGCCCTCCTGCAGTTCCTTCTCAAGCTGCTGCTGTATACTTCTGCCTTCAACGATATGGAGCGGCGCAAGGATGCAGAACTTTGTCCCTTCCGAGTAGGATTCCACTTTCTCAATCACATCCTCTACGGAATGATGTTTCACTTCTTCGCCTGATATGGGGCTGAAGGTGCGGCCTATGCGTGCGTAGAGCAGGCGCAGGTATTCGTAGATTTCGGTAGAAGTGCCGACAGTCGAGCGGGGATTGCGCGAGATGACTTTCTGCTCGATGGCAATGGCCGGTGGAAGGCCCTTGATGAAGTCGACCTCAGGTTTCGACATCCTGCCCAGGAACTGCCGGGCGTATGCAGAGAGACTTTCGACGTACCGGCGCTGTCCTTCGGCATAAAGCGTGTCGAAGGCAAGTGATGACTTCCCCGAACCCGACACGCCTGTGATGGCTATGAACTGTCCTTGAGGAATCTTCACATTGATGTTCTTCAGGTTGTTGACCCTGGCACCTTTCACCTCAATATACTTCGTTGTTTCTTTCTTCTTTCCTTCCAACATCATTCGGTGTTATTTCTTATCGACTCTTAAAAAGAGTTTTTAAAAGGAACAATGGTAAAAATGCAAAATTACAAAAAAACTTTTTGGTTCTTTCTGATATTTGGTTTATATTTGTAGCCGACATTTTTTTAAAGAACAAAGTTATGGGAGTTAAGAAATTATTGGTCATGGCTTTGCTGGCATGCCCTATGGCGGGTATGGCACAGAGCACATACGAGCAGATTGGTGATTCTGCCAAGACGACACAGGTAGAGAACAAGAAGGTCAGTGCGGCTTTCCAGCAGTGGCTGGGTCAGTATGAAGAATGCGGTCGTAAGATCAATGAGGTGTCAGGACAGTATCAGCGCGAAGTTGACAAGCGTGGCTATCCGAAGAAGAAGACAGTGCAGGCGAAGATGGCACTGGTAAATCAGTACATCAGTCTGTTGAAGCAGGAACGTGATTCTCCGGAACTGGACCAGGATCTGGATGTTGAGAAGGTCAACAGCAAAATCAGTATGTGGCAGAGTCAGCTCGAGGGACTGTCGGCTTTGTTGAAGAAAATCTGAACAGGCTTCAATATATGTAGGGCTGTATCTGTGGAAAACGGATACAGCCCTTTTGCTTTGCGTGGCAGTCTCATTGTTCTCTCCCGTCTGTGGTCAGCAGGACTTTTCTCTTTCCTATCCTTGCCTCAAAGTAAGGCGGGTCGTCTCTCAATGAAATACTGTCGTAGTCGAAAGGTGCGACGACCGTATTCTTTCCGTCGGGAAGAATCAGGCCGAGTTTTCCGTCCAGCTGTGCAATGACCGGCATTGTACGCAGGTCATCGACGTAGACATAGCAGGTGCGTAGGAAATCGTACTTGGGCTCGACGAGTGTACGCCCTCTGTGGTCAAGAATGCCGAATTTCCCTTTGCGCTCGATCACCTCATGATACTGGATGTAAATCTCACGGATGAGATTCAGGTATCTGACCATCTTCCGCTTGTCGTTTACCAGCGTGACAAGGTAATCGAAGGTATCGGAGTAATTGGCCATCGCCCGGGCCAAGACAATCTTCATGTCCAGTCCCTTGATGGCTTTCCGGTTGAGGTCGATATACCGGGCTATGGCAGCTTCCTTTTCGCGCAGTGGCAGGTCTTTCAGATGCTCTTCAAAGCGTAGCATCTGCTGTTTGCTGCCGTGCATGGCCTTGATGTATCTGTGTATCTGCCGTCCCATCTCTATGCACACGAAATGGCGGATCTGCTGCTCTTCTATAGGATCAGCGTACTCCTGGTTGAAGTTGTCTTGCGTAATCATGGGCTTCGTTTTTATTGTTTTCGCCAAAGTTACGGACTTTTCGCTGTTCTGCCAAGAAAATACAGGACTTTTTAGTGTCCCCAGTGATGATAAAAAGCGTCCTCAGGCCGGGGAGGGGAGTGTGTCCGGAGATAGTGGGGCAGTGTGGCGACATCGGATGGAGACTGACAATGACAGACATGGAGAGAAGGGGAAGATTTACTGTAGTTCATCCTTGTAATAAAGTATCGCCCTGATGGCAATCTGTTCTGCTTCTTCGATGGTGCAGTGCAGTTTTCCGCCTGACGCATCAGCATGTCCGCCACCGTTGAAAAACCTTGCCGCCATGGGCTGGCAGTGGAAACCGTTGCAGGAGCGGAGGCTGACCAGTACGAGGCTGGGCTTCTCCGTATCCTCACGCAGGGATATGCTCAGCTTGAGTCCTTTGATTTGTTGCGGGACGTTTACAAGCCCTTCCATATCGCCTTTTGATGAAGTGGAACTGTGTCATCTCTTCTTTCGTTACCGTGTAATAGGAGGCGTGCAGTTCCTCTATGACCTTCATCTTGTTGAGTATGATGTGGGCGCGAAGGCGGAGTGCGTTGGGAGAATAATTGTGGAATACCCGGTTGTAAATCTCGTCTTTGTCGACTCCTTTTGCCAGCAGCTGGCCGATGATGTAGAATATCTCGGGACGTGAGGAATTGTAGGTGAATCCCCCCGTGTCGGTCATCATGCCGCAATAAATGCAGGCTGCACATGGCTTTGTCATGTCCCTATAGCCATCCAGCTGGCTGATCAGCCGGAAGACGATTTCGCTCGTGCTCGACATCTCCGGGTGAGAGATGGTCAGAGCATTGCCTGTGTCGGGCTCCAGATGATGGTCGATGAGCAGTCGGGCTGCTTTGCTGCTCTCAAGAACCTCCTGCATGGCATCTACACGTGAATTCTGGTTGAAGTCGAGGCAACAGATAAGGTCGGCTTCTCTGAAAGCCTTCTCCACCTCTCTGGGATGCCGATCGTAGCGGATAACGGAATTATGTCCTGGCAGCCAATGCAGGAAATCGGGGGTGGCATCAGGCATGCAGACCCTGATGTCGGTCTTGCCGGTCTGCTTCAGGTAGTGCATCCATGCCAGTGACGAACCGATGGCATCACCGTCCGGCGACTTGTGGGCGCAGATGACGATGTGCGTTGCATGGGAAAGAAGGTTGCGCAGGGTCGCTGTCTCTTCGAGAGTCAGTAAATTTAATTCCATTATTTCTGTAAGCGGTAACAGGTGTTTGTAAGCGGTGATGAGGGGTGGATGAGGATGCTGGACAGAAGCGGGAAAAATGAATCCCTGCCCTTGTGTCATCTTTCCTCTATAAAACAAGGGGACAGGATAGGGCAGGGCAGGGGATTCTTCTGTCAGAACAATTTGGAAGGATAGACCCCTTCGTCGACAAGCGACCGGATCTTGTCTACAACACCCTGGCGGTCGGCAGCGTAGGTGACGCCGAACCACTTGCTGGTCGTGTCGAGCACCTTCACGGTAGCTGTGCCGTCGTTGATGAGTTTGTTCACCATCAGCGGAATGAAGTATTCAGACTTCCTGTTCTCCATGTTCTTCGGGTCGAGAGGAACTCCTTGAAATAAGCCTCGCTGTGGTCGAAATAGTCGGGCGTGAATCCCCATACGTTCATGGAGACCGGTGTATTCTCGCCGACAGCTACCCACTTACCCTGTTCGTCCTTGTACTTGATTGCTCCCTCCCGACGCTCAATCTCCGTACGTTCCACAACGGTTGTCAGGTTGCCTTCGGTATCGGTAGAACAGATGCCGCGTGCGACAGTACCGTTCTCGCTCAGCGTGTTGCCGACGCGGAAGCCCACCATGGCATAGCGGTTCCTGGCCTCCTCCGGAAGGTCTGCAAGGAACTTCCCGATTACCTTGAAGCAGTCGCGGTTGTAGAAATCGTCACAGTTGATTACGCAGAAAGGCTCCTTGATGACGTCTTTCGCCATCAGTACGGCATGGTTCGTTCCCCATGGCTTCTCGCGCCCTTCCGGTACGGAAAATCCCTCCGGCAGTGCATCAATGCTCTGGAAAACAAGCTCGGCAGGGATATGTCCCTCATACTTTGACAGCACCTGGCTGCGGAACTGCTCCTCGAAATCCTTGCGGATGACGAAGACAATCTTGCCGAATCCAGCCTGAATGGCATCATAGATGGAGTAGTCCATGATGGTCTCACCGTTGGGTCCCAGTTCGTCGAGCTGCTTCAGCCCGCCGTAGCGGCTTCCCATTCCTGCCGCAAGAAGCAATAATGTAGGTTTCATTTTTTTCTTTTTTTAATCGATGATCTGTATAATTGTTCTGCGTGCAAAGGTAGCAAAAAGATGGGAGACTCTGCCATGTTGCAACGCTAAAAAAACAATCCCGGCTGAAGCTGCCGGCATCGCACCGGACACAACTGCCTGCAAAGAACCCCGAAGACACATCGGGTCATAATAGCGTGAGGATATGGGAGAAATGGGGGAAGAGGAGGGAATGTGCGGTATTTCTCTCGCTGATTCATTTGTTTATCTAAAGTTTTTTTGTTTTATCTTTGTACGCAGTTAGCAGATTGTCTATATGTAAAGAGTGTTTTATCTATGCGTGAAGAATAATTTATCTGCATGATGAAAATTTCTTATTTACGTGTAAAAAAGATACTTTGCGTGTGAGATGAAGATACGGCAAGCTGTGAAATATGAATCAGGACACCTGGATAAAGAATGATATGACCGTCAACTACAAACTTTTGAAGACATACGGAAGACTGCCGAAAAACGCAGAGTACAGAGCTGTAGCCATAGACAACCAGACTGTGGAATTGGATCAGATCGGAGAAGAGATAGAGCATTCAACATCGCTGACTCATGCGGATCTGCTTGGGGCGGTCAGAGCCTTGAATGACGAGGTTGCACACCAGCTCATGTCGGGAAATGCGGTGCATCTGCCGGGACTTGGGTATTTCTCGCTCGCAGTGAAGGGAGACATCTACGAGGATCCTCGTTCGCACCATTACCGTCTGCATAATCCCGAAGTTCGTACTGTGAAGTTCCGTCCTGATGCTGAAATGAAAGAGAGACTTCGTTCCACAGAATTCAACAACATCACCTATGAACAGGGCGTGAGCTCTGTTCCTACAGCACAGGATATTGACAACGCCATCGATGAGCTGTTCGCCATAAAGCCCGTTATCACCGTTGCCGATCTGCGTCGCCGGCTCAATCTCTCTTCTGCCTACTCCTACCGTATTGCTGACCGGCTGACGAAGGAGGGCAAGCTCCGCAACGTAGGATCCTGGCACCGGAAAGTGTACGTGAAAGGAAATGGCAATGGATGACCGGCAGAGTGGCTGATCACACGGAGGAGGGCGTGTCAAAACGCAAATGTCCTTTTGAAAGTCTTACAGTATAAGAAAAGCCCATTTCAAAACTCGTCTGTGAGTAGAGAAATGGGCTTTCCCTTGTTTTCTGGAGGATTGCAACTTACAGGTTAGAGGTTGTCAAGTCGTGGAGCTGTCTTTTGGCATCCCTTTTTGTAGGAGGCAGTAAATACGGAAGCAGGAGACAACCCCCTGTGATGGGTGATTGTCTCCTACTCGAATAATGAAATGACGGACTCTGAAGCCTGCCGGTCAGCAGTGCAAAGGCCACTGTTCTCTGGTCGTCTTCTGCCAGAGGGTGTCTATGCCACTTTCTCCAGCCGTTTCATCATAAGGAACATGAATGCAGCAGAGAGGAGGCAGAGGACGATGAATACCGACCAGACAACCGTCAGGGACAAGCCGCCCCAGAGATAGCCGCCTACACTTACGAGGAGGTTGCCGATGGCCGTGGCGACAAACCAGCCGCCCATCATCGCACCCTTGTACTTCGGAGGAGCTACCTTGCTGACAAAGCTGATGCCCATCGGACTGAGTAGCAATTCGCCGAAGGTCAGTATGAGGTAAGTTCCGATCAGCCAGTTGGCGGAAGCGTACGGAACGGTCTCGCCTGCAGCCTTTGCCATTTTCTGTTCGGTCGGTGTGAGCAGTCCCTGTGATGCCATCACCATCAGGAAATAGGCACAGCCTGCGACAATCATGCCGTATGCAATCTTCCGGGGGGGCAGACGGCTCCTTGCCCTTGGCTGCCAGAGAACCGAAGATGGCCATGCTGACAGGAGTCAGGGCAACCACATAGAACGGGTTGAACTGCTGGAAGATAGGTGCGCTGACATCAACCGTCCCGGAAATATTGTTATACTTATAGACCAATACGCCAAGTGCAAGGAGGAACACGACAGTTGCAATGCCTTTCGCCTTGGGTGTCTTGCTCTGGAAGAAAGCCATCAGACTGTAGACCATGAAGACAATCATGACCAGGTTGACGACATCGAATGCCATGCTCTGGATGCCTGATGAAGTAGGATTGACGAACTCATCTGCAAAATAGGTCAGTGTAAGGCCGTTCTGATGGAATGCCATCCAGAAAAAGATGACGACAGCGAAGACGAGGCAAAGGGCTACTATCCGTTCCTTCGTCTGCTGTGGAGTGAGCTCTTCGACAGCTGTTTCCGTTCCCTTGTCTTTCTTCCGCTCGCCGCCTTCCACGTGCTTGAAGGTGCTCCGGAAAGCATAATAGATGGCCATTGACACGATCAGCGAGACACAGGCTACGGCAAATGAGAAGTGATAGGCGTCGTTGCCGGCATAGCCGAGAGATGTCTCTGCCCATTCCTTGATTCTTACGGCTGCGGTAGGTGCAAAGAGAGCACCGATGTTGATTGCCATGTAGAAGATGGAAAAGGCCGAATCGCGCTTGCCGGCCAGCTCAGGCGTGTCGTAGAGGTTGCCCACCATCACCTGCAGGTTGCCTTTGAACAGTCCTGTTCCGAAGCTGATGAGAAACAAGGCTGCCAGCATGGCGATGAACGCTACTGTTCCTCCGCCCAGGGGGACGGACAGGGAAGAGGTAACCGGCAAACATGACTACGATTCCGATGGTTACCATCTTGCCATAGCCGAACTTGTCGGCCATGATGCCGCCGATCAGTGGAAGAAAATAAACGAGGCCTAAGAAGATGCTGTAGATCAAACCTGCCGTTCCCGGTGCTAATCCGAAATTCGCTCTCAGGAACAATGCGAACACGGCAATCATGGTATAATAGCCGAATCGCTCCCCCGTATTGGCAAGTGCCAATGCGTACAGTGCTTTGGGTTGGTTCTCAAAACATAAGGATAAAAATTTTTAGGTTAATTATTACTTTGTTTTTGTCAGATCGAAGAGATAGGTCGCCTTGACGACAATGTTCCCATAGTTGGACTTGCCGAAGTAGTCTTTCTTTGAACTGCCGTAGATGTTGCCAAGTCCGTAATAATACCGGGCTTCGAACAGGAAATGACCGATATGGCGTTTGCTGTATTCCATGCCCAGTCCGGCAGCGATGCCATAGTCAAACTTCTTCTCTACCGGCATCGACTCCTGTGCTACGGTGACATTGCTCCGTCCTGTACCGTCGGTGGCGAGGTTCGGCGTGTCAAAGTTCTTGGACGTGGACTCGCTGAGGTACAGGCCTATCTGCGGGCCGGCCTGGAAGAAGAAATTGAATCCGTTCTGTTCACGTCCCCATGCCAGATGGGCAAAGACGGGTATCTGGATGTAGTTGACAGTGCGCGAATAGGCTTCCGCCTCTCCGTTGGCATTGATGACGGGCTGGTCCGTTCCGGTCTGTATTTTCTCTTTCCACCCGACGGCGGCGTAGTTCACCTCACCGTAGATGGAGCAGATGGTGTTGAAATACTTTTCACAGACATAGCGCACGCTCAGTCCGCCTGTCACGCCGCCATGCAAAGACTGCGTCACGCTGGGGTTGAAACCCACGTTGGAGAGGATGCCGCCGCCGTTCACACCGATGGCGAAATCGTTGCGATGCTGTCCTATCTGCGCCACGACGGTCATAGGCAGTGCAGACAGGACGGTGAAGAATAGAATTGGAATCTTGTATTTCATCTTTCAAACAGGGGACTTTCCTATGCCTTTAGTAGACGAGGTTTTCCATGGTCTGGTCTGTCTTGAAGTGAACCAGCTGGAAATGGTCGTTGATATATCCGCCCTGTCCGATGCGCACAAAGTCGTAACGCGTCTGCAGCGGGCGGTACTTTACCTCCGAAGCCGTACCCTTGAAGTTCTTCCCATGTGCCTTCAGCCCGCGGATGAAGAACTCTGCCTGGTCGTAGCCGGTAAGTGCCATGCGCGGTATATACTGTTTTGACATTGGCTCGCCATATTTTTCCGTGTATTTTGCTTCCAGCTCTTTTGTCTTGTCCGCTGCCTTGTTGTAATAATAAGTGGAAGGGATATAGGTGTTGTATTTGAAGAACTGGTCCAGGTCATAATCCTGATAGACGAACCACTGGTTGTATCCGTAGAGGGTGACAGCGATGCCTGGACGTGTCTTCTTCATCTGTTCCAGTTTGGCGAACACCTCATTAAGCTGAGGACTTTTCTCTGAATTGACGATTACAACGTTGGGACAGGAAGCAGAAAAATGCTTGGCGAAGTCGGGGGCGGAAGAGGTGGTACTGGTCAGGTCGTACTTGATCTTCTGCAGTTCGAGCTGTCTCCTCAGACTGGAAGTGAAGTCGCCTACCTGGCTGGAAGCATCCTTACAGTTGATGAAAACAGGATGGTGCGACTTCTGGAAACGTTCCAGGAAAGAGGCTATCGCCTTGTTGTTGAGCGAGGCATCAGTCTGGTAGACCTGGAATACATTCGCATTCGTTTCTACCTCGTTGCCTGTGATAGAGAAAGGAATGACGAGCTTGATACCGTTGGTACGGCAGAAGTCCGCCAGAGGCTTCACCTGATCGGAGTAAAGCGGCCCGAAGATGATATCCAGCTTGGATGCGTTCGGTTCGAGCAGCGTGCTGCGGATATCGGCTCCTTTCGGCACATTCCAGGCGTGGACATCAGTCGTTATGCCCTCGCCCTTCAGCTGGTCGAGCGCCAGCAGCAGGCCCCGGTAATATTCTACCATCCGCTTGCCGTCACCATCCTGGTTGTGCAGTGGAAGCATGACACCTACGCGGATGGCATTGGCTGGCACCGGCGCAGCAGGCTTGGTCGGTTTAGCGGTCTTGGCGTTTTTCCCCATCACTGTTCCGTCAGGCCCTGAAGTCACCCTCCTTGGAAAAAGGGACAAAGATCAGGTCGCCTTTCTTCAGCTCATAGCCTGGCTGTTTCATGGAGGGATTCGCATCAAGGAGCTGCGGAATGGAAACACCATACTCTTTTGCAATGCCGAAGATGGTCTCCTTGCGCTTTACCTTGTGCTGGTCGCGCCACTGGACACTCTGTGCGAGGACGCTATAACTGAATGTCATAGCGAATAATAAAAAGAGATATTTCAGATAAGTTCTCATGCACTTATGTTTTTATTTTGGAAAGCAACGAAATGAAATTACCAGTGCAAATATACAAAAGAAATCTGTAACCAAAAGGCGTAGAATGAAAAAAAACACAAAAACACGGCTACCATATAATATATATGTCACTGGCTTGTGCTTTTGCTAGTTTGAATGAGAAAAAATATGTAATTTTGCATGATTCTACGATTTACGGCAATGTATAAAGAGATAACAGGAATGAAGCCACGTATGACAAGATTGCTCCCCATGATGCTGACCATGTTGTTCTCTGTCTCGACCCGAGCGCAGGACTGCCAGCCTGCAGGCAAATTCACCGATGCCAACGGAGAGACGAACACGATGGCGGCAGGAGAGACCTATGCCGGCTCGGCACCGTTGACGGTAGCTTTTTCGGCCAATCCGCCGTCTGAAAATGATCCTGCCACTAATTACGAGTGGCATTTCTTCAGTCAGAATAATCCTCGGACAGCTTATCTCATCCGCTATGATGAGAATACGGAATATACCTTCACAGAGGCCGGAACGACACGTGTCGTTCTCTATGAAATCCTGGCCGGTGACACTACACGCTACAATGCCATCAATGTTTCCATCAGCGAAAGCAGCCTGCAGATGCCGAATGCCTTTTCACCCAATGGCGACGGCATCAACGACGTGTACCGTGCCAAGCCGGGCTATAAAAGCATTGTCGAATTCAAGGCCGTCATCTTTAACCGTTGGGGGCAGAAGCTCTATGAATGGGATGATCCGGCTGGTGGATGGGACGGAAAGTACAAAGGCCGGGATGTAGCCCAGGGCACTTATTTCGTCAATGTCACTGCCAGAGGGGCTGACGGCAGGGAGTTCCGCATCCGGCGGGATATCAACCTGCTGAGAGGCTATTCGGTTACGAGGTGATGGCTGTGATAGGCGTTCATCCTCCCACAGTCATTATCCCCATCCTTCACCATCTATCACCCACCACACCCACCACCTGCAATGAACGAAAAGATAGAAGTCTTCGGAGCCAGAGTACATAATCTGAAGAATGTAGACATAACCATTCCACGCAATTCACTTACCGTCTTCACCGGACTGTCCGGTTCGGGGAAAAGCTCGTTGGCCTTCGACACCATCTTCGCCGAAGGACAGCGCAGGTACATCGAGACCTTCTCGGCATACGCCCGCAACTTCCTCGGAAACATGGAGCGTCCCGATGTAGACAAGATAACAGGACTGTCGCCGGTCATCTCCATCGAGCAGAAGACAACGAACAAGAACCCGCGGTCTACCGTCGGTACGACGACCGAGATATACGATTACCTTCGTCTGCTGTTCGCGCGTGCCGGCGAGGCTTACTCGTACGTGAGCGGCGAGAAGATGGTGAAGTACACCGAAGAAAAGGTGGTTGATATGATCATGTCCGACTATCAGGGCCGAAAGATCTATATCCTCTCCCCGCTCGTCCGCAACCGCAAGGGACATTATCGTGAACTCTTCGAGCAGATGCGCCGCAAGGGCTACCTGTACATCCGGGTGGATGGAGAGATGCTGGATCTGGTACGCGGCATGAAAGTGGACCGTTACAAGAACCACAATATTGAGGTGGTTGTCGACAAGATGAAACTCGGTTGTACGGAAGAAGGCACACTTCGGGAGCGGCTGGCGAAGACCGTGTCGACTGCGATGAAGCAGGGAGAGGGCCTGATTATGATTCTTGACCATGAAAGCGGAGAAGCCAAGTATTTCTCCAAACGGCTCATGGATCCTGTGACGGGGATAGCCTATAAGGATCCTGCTCCTAATATATTCTCGTTCAACTCGCCTGAAGGTGCCTGTCCGCAGTGCAAAGGACTTGGGGTCATCGACGAGATCGACTTGAAGAAGGTGATACCGGACGATACACAGAGCATCCATGCCGGGGCCATTGTTCCTTTAGGGAAATACAAGAACCAGATGATTTTCTGGCAGATTGAAGCATTGCTGAAGAAGTACGATTGCAGCCTCAAGACACCTGTCAGAGACATTCCTAAGGAAGGAATGGAGGAAGTGTTATATGGATCGCTGGAGAAACTGAAGATTGCCAAGGAGCTTGTCCATACCACTTCCGACTACTTCGTTTCTTTCGACGGCATCATCAAGTATCTCCGTACGGTCATGGAGAATGACGACTCCACGGCCGGAAAGAAGTGGGCTGACCAGTTCATAGCCGAGGCACAGTGCCCTGAATGCCACGGACACCGTCTGAACCGTGAGGCGTTGTCGTACAGGATATGGAACCGGAACATCGCCGAACTGGCAGAGATGGATATAGCCGAGCTGAAAGAATGGGTCGGTCACGTGGAGGATCACATGAACGAAAAGCAGCGTAAGATTGCCGTAGAGATAGTAAAGGAAATCCGCAAACGTATTGACTTCCTGCTTGATGTCGGGCTTGATTATCTTGCGCTGAACCGTCAGAGTGCCACGCTCTCCGGAGGCGAGAGCCAGCGAATCCGACTTGCCACGCAGATCGGTTCACAGCTTGTCAACGTACTTTATATCCTTGACGAACCGTCCATCGGACTGCATCAGCGTGACAACGAACGTCTCATTAACTCGTTGAAAGAGCTGCGCGACATGGGCAACACGGTGATTGTAGTAGAGCATGATGAAGACATGATGCGGGCTGCCGACTGGATTGTAGACATCGGACCGAAGGCCGGGCGCAAAGGGGGCGAGGTAGTGTTCCAGGGTAAGCCTTCCGATATGCTCAAGACCCATACGCTTACCGCCCAGTACTTGAATGGTGAGCGGACCATTGAGATACCCGATAGCCGAAGGAAAGGCAATGGAAAGACTATCCGCCTCGTCGGCTGCAAGGGAACAATCTTAAGGATGTAGATGTAACATTTCCTTTGGGCGAGTTGATTGTCATTACAGGTGTGTCAGGGGTCGGGTAAGAGTACGCTGATCAACGAGACCCTCCAGCCCATCCTTTCGCAGCACTTCTACCGATCGCTCAAACGTCCGATGCCGTACGAGAAGATTGAGGGCATCGACAATATAGACAAGGTGGTGAATGTCGACCAGAGCCCCATCGGCCGTACGCCCCGCAGCAACCCTGCAACTTATACCGGCGTATTCTCGGACATCCGCCAGCTCTTCGTCAATCTTCCGGAAGCCAAGATACGTGGCTACAAGCCCGGCCGGTTCTCCTTCAACGTGAAAGGTGGACGCTGTGAGGCCTGTGGCGGCAATGGCTACAAGACCATCGAGATGAATTTCCTGCCCGACGTGATGGTACCTTGCGAGGTATGTCATGGAAAACGTTACAACCGTGAGACGCTCGAGGTGCGCTTCAAAGGCAAGTCCATTGCCGATGTGCTGGACATGACGGTCAACATGGCGGTGGAGTTCTTCGAGAACGTACCGCAGATTCTGCCGAAGATAAAAGCCCTGCAGGATGTCGGGTTGGGATATATCAAGCTCGGACAGAGTTCCACCACGCTATCCGGTGGGGAGAGCCAGCGTGTCAAACTGGCTACCGAACTTGCCAAACGGGACACGGGCAAGACGCTTTATATCCTTGACGAGCCGACGACGGGACTTCACTTTGAAGACATCCGAATCCTCATGGGTGTCTTGGAGAAACTTGTCGACCGTGGCAACACCGTCCTGATCATCGAGCACAACCTTGATGTCATCAAACTTGCCGACTACATCATCGACATGGGACCCGAGGGCGGACGCGGCGGCGGTCGTTTGCTGGCCTGCGGGACACCGGAAGCTGTAGCGAAGAACAGGGAGAGCTATACGTCCAGGTTCCTTTCCAAGGTACTGAAGTGAATGCTCCTGGGCGTATGGCTTTAATGTGCAGGACTGACCGTTTACCTGAGGTCCATTCATTTCCCTTTCCTGCATTCATATCTATTGAATGCTGCTCGATAAAATCCAAACAGCATGATATCCTATACATAAACTCTTTTAAACAGATCTTTTAAACGGTCTCGCATTGTTTTCGGTAAGTAGCCCTCCTGATCGAATAAGGTTTACCGGCTGTCTTCCTCAGCTGCAAGCTGCCCCCTCCCCGGCAATGTATGGCAAGGAGCGGGCCGTCAGCACGACTGGTGTTTACCATCAACTCCATAAGTGACGGGCATCGGCACATCTGCAGGGAAGCCCGGTTCATTCCTTCCGCTACCATATAGCCGACATACAGATACCTTTTTGAAAGTCTTGCAGCCTGAAACGGCCCAATAAGAAAAGCCCATTTCAAAACTCGTTTGTGAGTAGAGAAATGGGCTTTCCTTTTCTTTTAAAGAGTCCCGACTTACAGCTTGGAAGTTGTCAAATCGTAGTCTTA
>BNJU01003056.1_pt1 | contig 71924 bp, 82 predicted proteins | sample 8539281 | NCBI WGS metagenome assembly BNJU01 (sample SAMD00202456, study PRJDB9452) | human saliva metagenome | isolation source: human saliva | place: Japan | reverse complement strand
AATGCTGATGATGTCTACAAGTTGACCCTTATCACAGCAAACCAAGCTGTTCATCAATAAGATTTAGTCCTCTTTCCTTGGGAAGAGGTTTTTATACTCAATGAAAATCAAAGAGCAAACTAGGAAACTAGCCGCAGGCTGTACTTGAGTACGGCAAGGCGACGTTGACGTGGTTTGAATTTGATTTTCGAAGAGTATTAATACTAGGAAAAAGGACAGTTAGAATCTTCTGTGTTATACTAGAGATATGTTAGATTTGAAAGAATACGGTATCGTCATGTGGCCGGATGAGAAGATTGTTTCTTTCCGTGAAAAAAACTTCTCACTTGGTATGATGAAAACAAAAGAGATTTACCGTGGCGAAGAAGTAAAAAAATCCTTATCATATCTGGGTATCTGAAATCATGCTCCAGCAGACTAGGGTGGATACGGTTATTCCTTATTACGAACGATTCTTGGACTGGTTTCCAACAGTGGAAAAGTTTGGCAACTGCCCCTGAAGAAGGTTTGTTGAAGGCTTGGGAAGGTTTGAGCTATTATTCTCGAGTTCGTAATATGCAGGCTGCAGCTCAGCAGATTATGGCTGACTTTGGTGGTCAATTTCAAACACCTATGAAGGAATTTCCAGCTTGAAAGGAATTGGACCTTACAGCAGGAGCCATTTCCAGTATTGCTTTTAACTTGCCTGAGCCAGCTGTAGATGGTAATGTCATGCGAGTGCTGGCACGTCTGTTTGAAGTCAACCACGATATTGGCATTCCAAGCAATCGCAAAATTTTTCAGGCAATGATGGAAATCTTGATTGACCCAGAAAGGCCAGGTGACTTTAATCAAGCTTTGATGGACTTAGGATCAGATATTGAGGCACCTGTAAATCCCAGACCAGAAGAAAGCCCAGTTAAGGACTTCAGTGCGGCATATCAGAATGGCACAATGGACCGTTATCCAATCAAGGCTCCCAAGAAAAAGCCGCTTCCTATTTATCTTAAAGCCTTAGTTGTGAAAAATACTCAGGGACAATTTTTACTTGAAAAAAATGAAAGCGAAAAGCTATTGGCAGGTTTTTGGCATTTCCCCTTGATAGAGGTTGATAACTTTGCGCAAGAAGAGCAGTTTGACCTCTTTCATCAGGTTGCAGAAGAAAGCGTGAACTTTGGTCCCAGTCCAGAAGAGAGTTTCCAGCAGGACTATGACTTAGATGTTGATTGGCTTGATGTTTGTTTTGAGACTGTCAAGCATGTCTTTAGTCATCGCAAGTGGCATGTTCAAATTGTAGCAGGTCAGGTGAGTGACTTTCATAACTTTTCCGATAGGGAAGTTCGCTGGCTTTCACCAGAAGAGTTCAAGGATGTTCCACTTGCCAAACCCCAACAAAAAATCTGGCAGGCTTATGCACAAGCCAACTTAGACAGTAGCAAAAGACTAGCTATTGTGTCTTCTTTTTATTTTTTTGGTATAATAGTAGAGAAAAAAGGTGAACAAATGAAAAATATTAATTGTAGATGATGAAAAAAACCAATCTCGGATATTATCAAGTTTAATATGACCAAGGAAGGTTACGAGGTTGTAACTGCTTTTTAATGGTCGTGAAGCGCTAGAGCAATATGAAGCAGAGCAACCAGATATTATTATTCTGGATTTGATGCTTCCAGAAATCGATGGTTTAGAAGTTGCTAAGACTATTCGCAAGACGAGTAGTGTGCCTATTATCATGCTGTCGGCTAAAGATAGTGAGTTTGATAAGGTTATCGGTTTAGAGCTTGGGGCGGATGACTATGTAACCAAACCCTTCTCAAATCGTGAGTTGCAGGCGCGTGTTAAAAGCTCTTCTCCGTCGCACGGACTTGGTTTCTGTAGATAATCAAGAGTCAGATGAAAAAGAAAGCCCAACCCTTGCAAATTGGGGATTTGGAGATTGTGCCAGATGCTTATGTAGCTAAAAAATATGGTGAAGAACTAGACTTGACCCACCGTGAATTTGAGCTCTTGTACCACTTGGCTTCTCATATTGGTCAAGTGATTACACGTGAACACTTGCTTGAAACGGTCTGGGGTTATGATTATTTCGGAGATGTTCGAACTGTTGACGTAACTATCAGACGTTTGCGTGAGAAGATTGAAGATACACCTAGTCGTCCAGAATATATCCTAACACGTCGTGGTGTTGGTTATTATATGAGAAATAATGATTGAATTGATTAGAAAAAATATTCTTACTAGTGATTTTATCTTCATTTTAATTTTATTGGGTTTTATCTTGATTGTTACCTTGCTTTTGCTAGAAAATCGGCGAGATAATATTCGGTTGAAGCAAATTAATCAAAAAGTTAAAGACTTGATTGCAGGAGATTATTCTCAGGTATTGGATATGCAGGGAAGCTCTGAGATCACTAATATTACCAATAATCTCAATGATTTATCAGAAGTAATTCGCTTGACTCAAGAAAATCTGGAACAAGAGAGTAAACGATTGAATAGTATCCTCTCATACATGACAGACGGAGTTCTTGCGACCAATCGTCGTGGCAAGATTACTATGATTAATGACATGGCTAAGAAACAGCTAGGTGTTCAGAAAGAAGAGGTTCTCAATAAAAGTATTCTAGAATTGCTTAAGATTGAAGATGAGTATGAACTTCGTGATTTGATTACCCAAGTTCCTGAGCTTATGATTGATTCTCAGGATGACAATGGTGAATATCTGAGCCTTCGTGTACGTTTTGCCTTGGTTCGTCGTGAGTCTGGCTTTATTTCTGGTTTGGTTGCTGTTTTACACGATACGACGGAGCAGGAGAAGGAGGAGCGCGAACGGAGACTCTTTGTTTCGAACGTTAGTCATGAGTTGAGGACGCCTCTGACTAGTGTTAAAATCCTATCTTGAAGCCTTGGATGAGGGGAGCCTTGTCAGAACCTGTCGCACCAGACTTTATCAAGGTATCTCTTGATGAAACTAACCGTATGATGCGAATGGTGACAGATCTTCTCCATCTTTCACGTATTGATAATGCAACCAGTCATCTAGATGTCGAACTGATTAATTTTACTGCCTTTATTACCTTTATTCTTAACCGTTTTGATAAGATGAGAGGACCAGATGAGGAGAAGAAATACGAATTGGTGAGAGATTATCCGATTACCTCTGTCTGGATTGAAATTGATACAGATAAAATGACACAGGTGATTGATAATATTCTCAACAATGCTATTAAGTATTCGCCTGATGGTGGGAAAATCACAGTGACCATGAAGACGACTGATGATCAGATGATTTTATCCATCTCAGACCAAGGTTTGGGTATTCCAAAGCAGGATTTACCACGTATCTTTGACCGTTTTTATCGTGTGGATCGTGCTAGAAGTCGTGCCCAAGGTGGTACAGGTCTGGGTCTGTCCATTGCTAAAGAAATTATCAAACAACATAAGGGCTTTATTTGGGCCAAGAGTGAATACGGTAAGGGATCAACCTTCACCATTGTGTTACCTTATGATAAGGATGCAGTGAAAGAAGAAGTATGGGAGGACGAAGTAGAAGACTAGAATGAGTGAAACAGGCTTTAAATACAGTATTTTAGCGTCGGGTTCCAGTGGAAATTCCTTTTATTTGGAAACCCCAAAAAAGAAGATATTAGTGGATGCAGGCTTGTCTGGTAAGAAAATTACCAGCCTACTTGCTGAAATTAACCGTAAACCAGAAGACTTGGATGCCATCTTGATTACGCATGAGCATTCAGACCATATCCACGGTGTGGGTGTTTTGGCTCGCAAGTATGGTATGGATTTATATGCCAATGAAAAGACTTGGCAAGCAATGGAAAATAGCAAGTATCTTGGCAAGGTAGATTCTTCGCAAAAGCATATCTTTGAAATGGGTAAAACCAAAACCTTTGGAGATATCGACATCGAGAGTTTTGGTGTTAGCCATGATGCAGTCGCACCGCAGTTCTATCGCTTTATGAAGGATGATAAGTGTTTTGTCATGCTGACTGATACAGGTTATGTGAGTGACCGTATGGCAGGAATTGTCGAAAATGCGGATGGCTATCTTATCGAATCCAACCATGATGTAGAGATTTTGAGAGCTGGTTCTTACGCTTGGCGACTCAAACAACGAATCCTATCTGATCTCGGTCACCTTTCTAACGAGGATGGTGCTGAAGCTATGATTCGTACCTTGGGAAACCGTACTAAGAAAATCTACCTTGGGCATTTATCTAAGGAGAACAATATCAAGGAACTGGCACATATGACCATGGTCAATCAGCTGGCGCAAGCTGATCTGGGAGTCGGAGTAGACTTTAAAGTTTATGATACCTCACCAGATACTGCAACACCGTTAACAGAGATATAAAAAAGAAGGCGAGTGCCTTCTTTTTTATATCTTTTACAATCCTGCGAAATCTTTGATTTCTTGTGCTGACATTGAAGAGTCGCAACGGACATTGATTTGTCCATCTGCAATATGAACGAAGCCTGGTACAGTTGGGATTCCGTAGCGTGAGCGGAATGCTTGCAACTCATTGAGTTGGCTTGGTTCTTCACTGTTGATGAAGTAGATGTGAGCTTTAGTTTCAGCTACGACACCTGCCAATGTGCCAGCAAATTTACGGCAGTAAGGGCAAGTTTTACGACCAATAAAGAAGGTTGCAGTTTCTTTTTTATCAAGAGCTTCTTGCACGCGCAACTGTAGTGACTTCAAGGTCTTTGATATTATCTAAAAATTGTTCCATGAGATTACCTCGCTTTCATTGATAAGTCTAGTATGCCATAAAGTTTCTAAAAATTGCTTAGATTTGATACGAAAAAGATGAGATTGGCTGGTCTCATCTTTATAGAGCTTTATTTTACAAAAGCATTGATTTCTGCTTCGATGTTAGCAATCTTAGCTTTCATGATTTTTCGTTGGTTTCACCCTACAACTGCAATGTAGAATTTGATTTTTGGTTCTGTACCTGAAGGGCGAACAGCAATCCATGAACCGTCAGCAAGTGTGTATTTTCAAAACATCACTTGGAGGAGTTGTCAAGTTTGAAACGGTACCGTCAGCGCAGTAGAAGTTTTGAGCCTTGAAGTCTTCTACTGACAGTGATAGCTGTTGCATTCCATTCTTTTTGGAGCATTGTTACGGGAATTTTAGCCATAATCTCTTTGATTTGTTCAGCACCATCAACACCAGAAAAGAGTAACAGAGATAGTCTTTTTCAGCATAGTAGCTGCTACTTTTTCGTGATTTCTTCTGATACCGTCTGCAAGTGTCAAACCACGTGAACGATAGTAGGCAGCAAGTTCAGCAACGACTAGAACGGCTTGGATAGCGTCTTTATCACGCACGAATAGGTTTAATAGGGCAACCGAAGCTTTCAAATCCCATCATGTAAGTGTGATTGTGTTTTTCTTCGAAATTCTGGATTTTTCAGCGATAAATTTGAAACCTGTCAAAACGTTGAACATGGTTGCGCCGTAGCTTTCAGCAATTTTCGTTACCAAGTCAGTTGATACGATAGATTTGCAGAGGTCGCATTTTCAGGAAGAGTTCCAGCGTTTTTGTGGGTCTCCAAGATGTATTTAGCCATGATAGCACCGATTTGGTTACCTGAAAGGTTGAGGTAGCTACCATCTTTTTGAAGAACTTCAACACCAACACGGTCAGCATCAGGGTCAGTTGCGACAAGAACGTCTGCACCGCACGACCAACGTTCTTCAGCAAGAGCAAAAAGTGCGGCTATCTGGGTTTGGAGATTTTGACAGTTGAGAAGTCTGGGTCAGCAGTTGCTTGCGCTTCAACGACGACAGAGTCAAATCCTGCTTGGGCAAGAGCACGACGAGCCAACATTTCACCAGTACCATGAAGTGGTGTGTAGACAATCTTCATGTCTTTACCAAATTCTTCAATCAAGGCTGGGTTGATGTTTACGTCCTTAACCTCTTTAAGGTATTCTACGTCAACAGCTTCGCCGATAACTTCAATTAAGCCAGAAGCTTTTTCAGCTTCCACATCAGCAACTTCGACCGCAAATGGATTTTCGATTGCACGGATATAAGTAGTCAGCGTCCGCGTCGTGTGAGCGACATTTGTCCACCGTCTTCACGTAAACCTTGTAACCGTTAAATGGAGCAGGGTTGTGGCTGGCTATGACCAGTGATACCGAAAGCAGTTGAGATGACGAACGGCAAATGATAGTTCTGAGGTTGGACGAGGCTTTCAAATACGCTAGATTTGATGCCGTGTTCGCAGTAACCGCCGTAGACTCAAAGGCAGACCTACAGGTGAGGAAAGTGACCGCCATCGCAGGCGGTCTCCATAATCATGTTCTCTTTTCGTTTCTACGCAGCACGGCTCAATCAAACGATGCCAATCCTTCAGGCGGCGCGAACAAGCGTGGAAAGATGTTGATGCGACATGTACCAGCACCGTCATCACGCCACTGCCAGTACCAAATTCAGATTTAAGTATAGAAGGCATCTTCCTTTTGTTTTCATCCATGTTTTCCAAATCTTTGACGAAGGGTATGTGCAGATCCATGCAAAATCAACCCATTTCTGTAGTTTCTTGGTAAGACATTGTAAATTCTCCTCGTAAATTGTTTTAAACCAATTCACATCATTATAGCATTTTAGCATTTTAGTAAAACCATAACTAGTATAAACTTTCAGAATGGTGGTGACATATGCTGGCTTTATCAAGTGCATGAATGCCTTGATGCATACGCTATACTACTTGTATGATTGTTTTACAAGCTAATAAAATTGGACGTTCTTTTGCAGGAGAGGTTCTTTTGATAATATCAACTTGCAGGTTGATGGAACGAGACAAGGATTGTCATTGCCTTGCTGATGGGTGCGGCTGAGTCTACTCTTTTGAAGATTTTTGGTTGGAGAGTGAGACAACAAAGTGAGAAATCAATAAGAGATATTTCGCTGTCTACCTAGCCCAAGATAGCCGCTTCGAGTCTCGAAACACCATCCACTACGGATGCTTCATGTCTTTGATGACCTACGTCAAACTGAGAAACTAACTTCTTTGCGTCAGATGGGTTAGAAATGGGAAAAGATCTGGTGAGAACTTTGGACAAACACAGTATGAATTGACCACTTATCTGCGCAATTTTCATAAAACGTTGGCACCTGTAAACTGATATTGAGCTATTTTGGATGGTTCAATTTGATGGTCTCTATGTGGCGGATGATGAAAATTGTGAGCTTTCTGGCGGTCAAAATACTCGTTGGCTCATCTGTCCATATAAAGCTGATCTCTTTACTAGACGACAACCAACCATAGATAACCAGAGCCATTGCCTGGCTAGAATTGCAACAGCGTGAAACTATGGCAGTGCTGTGTGTCAATACGACCGTTACTTCTTGGACAAAGGTTTGACATTACACTAGATTGTTAAACATTCCTTGGATCATGTAATTGTTACCTCTCGTTTGTCAGGTTGAAAGAACAAAAACTAGCTACTGGGGCGAAAACTATGAAAAGCAACAGGAAATCAGGCTCTGGAAGACTTTGTCAATCATAATCTAATTCGACGCAACGACTAAGCGTGCCCAATCTCGACAAACAACTGGAAAAATGGAACATTTGGACAAGCTGAAGCTAGTAAAGCGTAAAGCCATGACCTTCAATCTACAGAAAAACGTCAGGCAATGTTGTGTTGCATTGAAAATCTGGCTATTGGCTGCTGGTGAAATATTCACAACCTATCGGCTAATTCCGTAAGATGAATGCTGTTGCACTTCGTTGGTCCAAATAGAATCAACCAAAGTCAACACTATAGGTGTTGTTAGTTCCTTTATCAAAGGAAAAGCCTTTTGGCGCTAATATTGAGGTTGATTACTGACCAAACCCAAAGTAAGCTGGCACCGTATGCGAACAGATGACTCTGGAATGATTTCAAACTGACACCGAAGTTTAATCCGCAGCAAATCAATTGCCTTCCTTTCCTCCTGGTGATGATGTTAAAAAATCGGTCTGATATTTGTGGGTGGCGAAAAGCTCGTTTTGGCCCAGGGTGTCTATGGAAAACAACTGCCGATTCTGGATGAGCCGACCAACCCTTGGATATTGTTAACGAGGAAGTGTTGGAAAAGTAGCTGATTGACTTCAGTGGGGTTTCTTCTCTGACCAGCGTACGTTGCTTATCAATCATTGTGACAACTCCATGTTCTAGAATTATACAAGGTGGTTTCAACTCTCACGCTTGGAGTTACGATTACTATGTCGAGGAAAGGCAGTAGAAATGAGTCAGACTGAGGCTTCAGCTAGCATTAAATAAAACCAAGCCAGTTAATATCAGGCCAGAAAAGAAGGGTTCATAGCTCATGAGACAAATCAAAGTCTAGGCTTGATGAAGGCTGAAAATTAAAGCCAAGCCATTTCTGAACAATCTTGAGACAAATGATGCCGATAAGCAGTGGAATTGCAAACTGAGCTGGACAGAAATCAAGCACCGTCAGGAAAATATCTTGAATAGGAAGGGCTATGGGCAGGTGTAAGGAAAACAGATGGTAGATAGATATTTAACACAGAATACTGAAAGTAACCAATGAACTTTCAGAATGGTTTTGTTTTTTGGTAAAATTGGAATATTCATGATTTATCTTACTTTGGTATTTATTATTATGATAATGATTGTAATGAAGATATGATGATTATAAATTTATGAATCTGAAATAGAAGAAACAAGAGAATGCAGATAGGAATTAATCTATTTTGAATTATAAAGATGATTTTGAGCCGGAATCAAAAATATTCTTTAGCTTAATCTAAAGTTTTATAAAAAGTGTATGAATTTCCTGGATTACTATGATGATTTTCTAAAAGCACAATGATTTAACATATGATATACTGAAGATATAAAAGAAAATAGTAGATAAAAGCTCTCTTAAAAGAAATGATACGGGATAACAAAAAGTGAAGATATAATAGATTTTAATAGTGAAATACAAAGAATCGATTCAAGAATTAAATATTGAAAATTGTGTTTCAGCTGAAATATTTGAACTTATTTTGATTATATTTTGGAAATAATAATGGATGATGAAATAACTGAGATAATAAAAGATTTCGTTTAGGGTGTTGGAAGTTGTAATTTAATTTGAATTATTAAATAAATTATTGATATTTTTTAGATAATCTAAACTATAGTAACATCAAAAATGAGCTGATGATTTGTTGCTGCCACTTGAAAAGAACCGTTTTGATCAATTTAAGTCAAACTGAAGACTGACAAAATGAGATTTAGGGAAAAAATATCAACTGTGAGTGTTAAAGAAAATTAAGGACAAATTAGATACTCGAACTACAAACAGTGACAGTTTATTCTTCTTTACAAATACATTAAAATTTTGGCACATAAAACTGGTGATAAAATAATTATCCTAGATTACAGCCTTAATACCAGACAAATGAATATCCAAATGGAAGGATATACATTTCTCAATTTCATAGGTATTGAGAAGAAAGGCTATCTGAAACCGATTATGATACATCATAGTTCTTCTTTGCTTCATATTTACAAACTGAAATTAGACAAAATCTAGATGATGAAGTCTTCCAATGTGGAAGCAGTATGGTGATGCCAAAGGTTAATCTAACATATCATTTGGTGGCAAAAAGCTTGTAAAGATAGGATAGAATTTATAAAGTTTGTTATAATGTTGGGAAGATTTATAGGGAAGAAATAATTATTAAAAGTCAACATTCGTAAATTAAAAGTATGACGATGATAGAAAAAGTATCACATCAACGGTAAACCCTAATTGATGACATTCGTTATTTGGTAACAAAAGGTAGAATTCTATTGTAAAGAAACGAATATGAATTATTCAGTCTTATGAGGCAACGAAGATGTTATTTTTTTCTAACGAAAGTTCTAATAATTGCAGTTCCTGGTCCCATATGTACTGTGTGAAACTAAATTTAAAATTAAACTTGGTCCTAAATATTGATGATTTTGTTGCTCCTATATAAATTGAATTGGTGAAATATTGATATAACTAAGTCATAAAATATCTTATCGTTAATTCATTAATTTTAGTGTATGACTTTTTTATAAAAGGGTGTAGATGGAACATCTTGGAAAAGGTATTTCGTGAATTTCGGACAAGTGAAATTATTCTTTCAAAGAGGCGGCAGGGGAGTCCTGCTCTACTCTCAGTTATCTCGCTGAGCTTGGGGAGTCTGACCTAGCAGTCTCACGTTTCTTTGAGATTTTGGATAACATCTCATGTAACAATCGAAAAATTTCATGGATAAGGCTAGGAGTTTCTAATCATGAACATGTTACATGATGGGGACAAATTGTACCCTTTACTACTCAAATGATATTGCAGGTTTTCAAAAAGCTTCCAGCGAACAACTTGAAAAGGCTAGAGTTCGACAGATCCACTCTATTTTTGAGCTGAACTGGATTTTTGTTGCAAGGTCTGATGTCAAAGAGATTCGAGTTATCGATGGAGCAGGATGATTTAGATAAGGTGCAGATTATCTCTTTGAGACAGAAGAATGGACCATGTATGAGTTGATTCTTTTCGGTAACCTCCTAGTTTCTGCGACTGGACTATGTCGCTCGGATTAGTAGAGAAGTCATGGAGAGGGAGGAATTTTATCAAGAGATTGGTCGCCACAGAGATTGGTTTTGATTTTGGCCCTCAATTGTTACCAGCATTGTTTAGAGCATCTTTCTTTTGACAATACTGCTATTTTGAACTTATAGAAGATTATTGGTACATTGGTCTGTATGAACGAAATATTTTACATTACTCTTAAAAGCAGCTTTTGCCTTGTACCAAAGGACAGTGTAAAGAAGGTTGTAGCCAAATGCAGAGGCCATGCATATTTTTGACGTGCTGGGATCTTCCAAGAAGTGAGCCTACTATCAGGAACACTACAAAAATTTGTCAAGATTAATTTTTCCCAAATAAAGGGAAAAATGAAAAAGCTCCTTTCGGTTTTGATACAATAGTTTCAAAATTTGAGAGGAGATTTTTATATGAATCGCTCTGCAGTACAGTTGATTAGTCGTGGAGCTGTTAACAAGATAGGGAATATCTCTATGATTATGGAAATAGTGTCTGCTGGCTTCCATGCTATGGACAGACACTGTTTTAGGGAATCATCAGATTTCTGAACTCGTACATCTATTCTCGTAAAATCCCTTTGGCGAGTCATTTCAGACCGTTTTTCTCGTCGTAAGATTTTAATGGCGGCAGACCTTGTTTGTGGGATTCTTTGTCTGGCTATTTCTTTTCATAAGGAATGACAGCTGGATGATTGGAGCATTTGATTTTGCCAATATTGTTCAGGCTATTGCTTGTCCTTTTCTAGACCAGCAAATAGATACGTATCACCAATTGGTAGAGAAGGATGAACTGGTCCTCTACAATTCTCGTTTGGAGTTGGTCTTGCAGGTTGTCAGTGAGTTCCTGTACTTTCTTTGTCATTTGTACAATTCAAGTCTCCATCTGACGCTCTTACTAGATGCTTTGACTCTATAGCATTTGTTCTAGGTGGCCTTACTTCCAAAAAGAAGAACCAATGGTTCAAGATAAGAAACTTTTACTGGTAAAAGATATTTTTGCAGATATCAAAAGATGACACTATATCTGGCATCAAAAAGAGATTTTTCTTTCTCCTGTTAGTAGCTTCAGCGTTACTTTTTGCGGCTTTTTGAGTTTTTGCTTCCTTTTTCAAATAAACTATATAGGAGTAGAAGGAGCTTAGCGACTATCTTAACCATGGGTGCGATTGCTCAATTATAGAGCACTGATAACAAATAAATTCTAAATCAAGTATGAATACACTTTTGTTCTTATTGATTTTAACAGGAGTAGGAGTTTTCATGATGGGTTTGCTACCGCTCAATATTTTTAACCTTTTTCTGGAAACCTGATTTGTGAACTCTTTATGACGATTTTAATATCACTTTTACACAGGTACAGACCAAGATTGATGGAGAATATCTGGGTAGGGTATTGAGTACCATTTTTACACTAGCTATTCTCTTTATGCCGATTGCGAAAGGTTTGATGACCTTGCTTCCAAGTGTTCCATCTTTATTCTTTCTTGATTATTGGACTTGGAGTTGTAGCCTTATCTTTCTTAGCTCTCGGATATGTTCGAACTCATTTTGAAAAAGAGACATAAGTTTGCTTGGACTTCAAAAATAATTCCAATCTAATTATCCGCCCTTCTCGTTTGTGAGAAGGGCTTAATTTATGGTAAAATAGTTTTATGAATAAAGAAGAATGAATGAGTTGGTCGCCTTGCTCAATCGCTATGCGACTGAGTACTATACCAGCGATAATCCCTCGGTTTCAGACAGTGAGTATGATCGCCTTTACCGAGAGTTGGTTGAGTTAGAAACTGCCTATCCAGATCAAGTGCTAGCAGACAGTCCTACCCATCGTGTTGGTGGCAAGGTTTTAGATGGTTTTGAAAAATACAGTCATCAGTATCCTCTTTATAGTTTGCAGGATGCTTTTTCACGTGAGGAGCTTGAAGCTTTTGATGCGCGTGTTCGTAAGGAAGTGGCTCATCCAACCTATATTTGTGAGCTGAAAATCGATGGTTTGATCTATCTCGCTGACTTATGAAAAGGGGATTTTAGTTGCTGGTGCAACACGTGGAGACGGTTCTGTTGGGGAGAATATAACAGAAAATCTTAAGCGTGTTAAGGACATTCCTTTGACCTTGCCAGAAGAACTAGATATCACAGTTCGTGGGGAATGTTACATGCCACGCGCTTCTTTTGACCAGGTTAACCAAGCTCGCCAAGAAAATGGAGAGCCTGAATTTGCCAATCCTCGTAATGCGGCAGCAGGCACCCTGCGACAGTTGGATACAGCAGTAGTTGCCAAGCGCAATCTTGCGACTTTCCTCTATCAAGAAGCCAGCCCTTCAACTCGTGATAGTCAAGAAAAGGTTTTGAAGCACCTTGAACAACTAGGTTTTGTGGTCAATCCAAAGCGAATCTTGGCTGAAAATATAGATGAAATCTGGGATTTTATTCAAAAAGTAGGACAGGAACGGGAAAACCTGCCTTATGATATCGATGGAGTGGTAATCAAGGTAAACGACCTAGCAAGTCAAGAAGAACTTGGTTTTACCGTCAAGGCTCCAAAGTGGGCAGTGGCCTACAAGTTTCCTGCTGAGGAAAAAGAAGCTAAACTCTTATCAGTTGATTGGACAGTTGGCCGTACGGGTGTGTAGACTCCAACAGCCAATCTAACACCAGTACAACTAGCTGGTACAACTGTTAGCCGTGCGACCCTACACAATGTGGATTATATTGCTGAAAAAGATATCCGCAAAGACGACACGGTTATCGTCTATAAGGCTGGGGACATCATTCCTGCTGTTTTACGTGTAGTAGAGTCCAAACGGGTTTCTGAAGAAAAACTAGATATCCCTACAAACTGCCCAAGTTGTAACTCTGACTTGTTGCACTTTGAAGATGAAGTGGCTCTCCGTTGTATCAATCAGCGTTGTCCTGCTCAAATCATGGAAGGCTTGATTCACTTTGCTTCGTGATGCTATGAATATTACAGGCCTTGGTCCTTCTATTGTTGAGAAACTCTTTGCTGCCAATTTAGTAAAGGATGTGGCGGATATTTACCGTTTGAAAGAAGAAGATTTCCTCCTTTTAGAAGGTGTTAAGGAAAAGTCCGCTTCTAAACTGTATCAGGCCATCCAAGCATCTAAGGAAAATTCAGCCGAGAAACTTTTGTTTGGTCTTGGCATTCGCCATGTCGGAAGCAAGGCCAGTCAGTTGTTACTTCAACATTTTCATTCAATCGAAAATCTGGCTCAGGCAGATCCAGAGGAGGTGTCTAGTATTGAAAGTCTAGGGTGGTGTGATTGCAAAGAGTCTTCAGACTTATTTTGCGACAGAAGGCTCTGAAATTCTCCTCAGAGAATTGAAAGAAGCAGGAGTCAATTTGGACTATAAAGGTCAGACTGTAGTAGTGAATGCAGCCTTGTCAGGTTTGACCGTTGTATTGACTGGAAAATTGGAACGTCTCAAGCGCTCAGAAGCTAAAAGTAAACTCGAAAGTTTGGGTGCCAAAGTGACAGGCAGTGTTTCCAAAAAGACCGACCTCGTCGTTGCTGGTGCAGATGCTGGAAGTAAACTGCAAAAAGCACAAGAACTTGGTATCGAAGTTCGAGATGAAGCTTGGCTAGAAAGTCTGTAATGATCGTTTAAAAACAGAGTTTAGACAGTATAACTAGTTTGTTAATCGGGACAAAATAGGTCAAGAATTTATTAGTGAAATAGAAAGAAAATAGAAGTAAAAAGGAAAAATAAACAATGTATAACTACCCTATGCGTATTCATTACCATCGCAAGAATGGAGAATACGATACTTGCTCTTTTGTAAAAAGTCAGGACCAGCGAATCGATTTGCTGACCTACAAAGAAGATTATTTTGGCGCTTTATTTAGTTTCGAACACCCAAGCTCTCATGCCTTAGAAAGCTTGAATTTTGTCGTTCATACAGGTCAAACCAGTAAAGAATATGCTATCCGTTTTAATCACTATCCTCTTTTAACAGAGGTCTGGATTTTGGAAGGGGATGACAGGATTTATTACTCTGAAAATCCTGCTATTGCCAGTCCTTTCTATAAGAATCAAAATCCTTTTGCCTTTGATAAGGCCATTAACAGTGCTAGTTTTGACCATCATTGGGGTTATCAAGGAGAATTGGGTTGCCGTGTAGAGAGCAATCATGCTCATTTTTCTCTTTGGGCTCCAACAGCGACAGAAGTAAAGGTTGTCGTTTATGAATCTGCTGCTAACGATGCTCCTGTTTGGAAGACCTTTGAGATGGAAAGAGGCAATAGTTACTCTTATAACCATAAAGACAATACAATCGGTGTCTGGAGTTTGGATGTTGAGGAAGATTTGACTGGTAAGACTTATCAGTATCAAGTCCAATTTCCTCATCACCAAACACTGACACGTGATCCTTACACAATTGCGACCAGTCCTGATGGCAAACGTTCAGCAATTCTGAGCCATGCAGAAAAAGCAAGTTGAAAACTTTGAGGTTAAGCACGGTTCTGATGCTACTTGGCGCTTGGCAAAATCCATGTAAGGCAGTTATCTGTGAAATGCACATTCGTGATTTGACCAAATCACCGACCTCAGGTGTAGATGAACATCTTCGAGGAACTTTCTTAGGTGCTGCTCAGACTGGAACGGTTAACCAGTATGGCTCAGTCAACTGCTTTTTGATTACATCAAGAAGCTGGGATATAATTATGTTCAATTGCAACCAATTGCAGACCGTCACAAAGAATATGATGCGGATGGAATGTAACCTACAACTGGGGTTATGATCCACAAAATTATAATGCACCAGAAACCAGCCTTTCAACCAATCCAGAGGATCCTGCTCAGGTTATTCGTGATTTGAAGGCCATGGTTCAAGCTTATCATGATGCGGGTATTGGTGTTATTATGGATGTGGTCTATAATCATACCTTCTCGGTAGTTGATGCACCTTTCCAAACAACTGTCCCTGATTACTACTATCGTATGAATCCAGATGGCACCTTCCAGAATGGAACGGGTGTTGGGAATGAAACAGCCAGCGAACACGAAATGTTCCGCAAGTATATGATTGATTCCCTCCTATACTGGGTACAGGAATACAATATTGACGGTTTCCGTTTTTGATTTGATGGGAATTCATGATGTAAGACCATGCAGATGATTCGTCAGAGCTTGGATGAAATCGACCCTAACATTATCCTCTATGGAGAAGGTTGGGATATGGGAACAGGTCTTGCGCCTTATGATAAGGCTAAGAAAGGACAATGCCTACCAGATGCCAAATATTGGTTTCTTTTAATGACAATCAGCGTGATGCTGTCAAAGGAGGAGAAGTTTATGGTGCTATCAAGTCAGGTTTTGTCAGCGGTGCTGCGACAGAGCCAATTCTAGCCAAAGCAATTCTAGGAAGTCGTGAATTAGGTACCTATACACATCCAAACCAAGTTCTTAACTATGTAGAGGCCCATGACAATTACAATCTTCACGATTTATTGGCAACTCTTCATCCAGACCAAAATTCAGAACAAATCATGCGCAAGGTTGAGACAGCCACAGCCATGAATCTGCTTATGCAAGGGATGGCCTTTATGGAAATCGGTCAAGAATTTGGTCGTACCAAACTGGTTGCGACTGGTGAGAATGGTGAGTTGACACATGATGATAGAGAGCGTGCTATGAATAGCTATAATGCTCCTGACAGTGTGAATCAAGTCAACTGGGACTTGCTTAATGAGCGTCAAGACAGTATTGACTTTATCCGTCAGATGATTCGATTGAAGACAGAAACCAGTGCCTTTTCTTACCCTACTTATGAAGAAATTTACCATCATGTCTTTGTTCATTCAGCAAACGAACATAGTGGTTGGATTGTTTATGAAATTCATGGGGAAGAACATCTATTGGTTGTCTTTAATGCTAAAGGGCAAGACTTCCAGTTTGAAAATGCAGGAAATCTAGAACTATTGGTGACCAATAGCCATTTAAGTGATAAAGACATGGTTGGTGGCATTAGCGCCAGCGTCTTTAAAGTTTTGTAGAATAGAGTTACAATTTTATTTTTTGTATGATTATATCAGAATATTTTTAAAAAATGAAAGGCTTTTTCTATGGAGAGTGATACTTTTTGATTATTTTTTTGAAATCACTTAGGTTTTATTTTGGTGATAGATGTAAGGATATTGGATTTATAGAGTTTGTTAAAGATGAAAAATAATAGTTTTATTATTATAGAGGATTATATTTTAGAATCATTAGTGGTGTTGTCAAATATTTTTGAGTAGGGAGAGGATTGTGTTTTTCTTGTGGGGTTATTCATAGTAAGGGGAGTTACTGGAGTAGAAGTATGTATGAATGTATTCGAGTTAGAAAAGATTAAATAATTTGTATAAGATATAGTTTTGAAGAATATTAAAAAAATATAATGGAAACTGTCTATGTAGGATATGTGGAGTTTATAGTATCAATGTTTCCTAACGAAGTAAAGTATAGTACGTTATACTTTACTTGGAAGTGATGCTGAAAAATATGCTAAACTACTATAAAAACAATAAAATCAGGAAATTCATTTCCTGGTTTATTTTTACTTAAAATTATTTTTTTGTTAGTAAAATAACGAACTTTATGATAGTATTATAAAAAAACATTTCGTTTTCAAAGCGTTTCTGAAAAATTTCTTGATTTACAAGTGAACACATCAGTGAATTTGTTGAAGACTTTCAAAAGAATTTTTAGCAAATATAGTAATTTACTTGAATCTTCCCTAAAAAGGTAGTATAATAAATCTATAGAAAACGCTTACAAGGTTAGGAGGGTGTATGGATAAGAAAAAAGCTTTAGAAACCTTTATAACAGGTAAAAATTTTCACCTCCAGAATTATCTGGGAGCGCATAGGGAAGAAAAAGCTGGTGTGTCTGGCTATACTTTCCGAGTTTGGGCACCCAATGCTCAGGCAGTTCACTTGGTAGGGGATTTCACCAATTGGGTTGAAAATCAAATTCTGATGGAACGGAATGAATTTGGAGTCTGGGAAGTCTTTACCAGTCTTGCTCAAGAAGGCCAAATTTATAAGTACAATATTACACGTGCAAATGGTCATCAGCTGATGAAGATTGATCCTTTGGCCGTTCGATATGAGGCTCGCCCTGGTACTGGAGCGATTTTAACAGATATTCCAGAGAAAAAATGGAAGGATGGACTCTGGTTAGCGCGTAGAAAACGCTTGAGCTTTGAAGAGCGTCCTGTCAATATTTATGAGGTCCATGCTGGGTTCTTGAAGAGAAATCCAGACGGTAGTCCCTATAGTTTTGGTCAACTGAAAGATGAACTCATTCCTTACCTAGTTGAGATGAACTATACTCATATTGAGTTTATGCCTTTGATGTCTCATCCACTAGGTTTGAGTTGGGGCTATCAGCTTATGGGTTACTTTGCTCTAGAGCATGCCTATGGTCGTCCTGAAGAGTTTCAAGATTTTGTTGAGGAATGTCACTTAAACAATATAGGCGTTATTGTAGACTGGGTACCTGGTCACTTTACTATCAATGATGATGCCTTGGCCTATTATGATGGAACACCGACTTTTGAATACCAAGACCATAATAAGGCTCATAACTATGGTTGGGGTGCACTCAATTTTGACCTTGGGAAAAAAATGAAGTCCAGTCCTTCCTGATTTCTAGTATTAAGTTTTGGATTGACTTTTACCATTTGGACGGTATTCGCGTGGATGCGGTTAGCAACATGCTCTATCTTGACTACGATGATGCTCCATGGACACCTAATAAAGATGGTGGTAATCTTAACTATGAAGGTTATTATTTCCTTCAACGCTTGAATGATGTCATTAAACAAGCTCATCCAGACGTTATGATGATAGCTGAGGAAAGTTCATCAGCTACTCAGATTACTGACACCAAAGATTCAGATGGTCTTGGGTTTGACTATAAATGGAATATGGGCTGGATGAATGATATCCTCCGATTCTACGAAGAAGATCCGATCTATCGTAAATACGACTTTAACCTGGTGACTTTCAGCTTTATGTATGTCTTCAAGAGAATTATCTATTACCATTCTCGCATGATGAAGTGGTTCATGGTAAGAAGAGTATGATGCATAAGATGTGGGGAGATCGTTACAATCAATTCGCAGGCTTGCGTAATCTCTACACTTACCAAATTTGTCACCCTGGTAAGAAATTACTCTTCATGGGTAGTGAATATGGGCAATTCCTAGAATGGAAATCTGAGGAACAATTGGAATGGTCTAACCTTGAAGACACAATGAATGCTAAGATGAAGTATTTCACTTCTCAGCTTAATCAATTCTACAAAGACCATCGCTGTCTATGGGAAATTGATACCAGCTATGATGGTATTGAAATCATTGATGCGGATAATCGAGACCAGAGTGTTCTTTCCTTCATCCGTAAGGGTAAGAAGGACGACATGCTAGTCTGTGTCTTTAACATGGCACCTGTTGAACGAAAAGATTTTACAATCGGACTACCTGTCGCAGGGATTTATGAAGAAGTCTGGAATACTGAGTTAGAAGAGTGGGGAGGCGTCTGGAAAGAGCATAACCAGACTGTTCAAACGCAAGAAGGACTATGGAAAGGATTATGAGCAGACCTTGACCTTTACCCTACCGGCTATGGGAGCAAGTGTATGGAAAAATCAAAGCGCCGCTTGAAACCTACTAAAATTGTCACAAGTAAAAAACCAAAAAGGAGTAGAAAATGAAGAATGAAATGTTAGCTTTGATTCTTGCTGGTGGGCAAGGAACTCGTCTCGGTAAACTCACTCAAAGCATCGCAAAACCAGCTGTGCAATTTGGTGGGCGCTACCGTATCATTGACTTTGCTCTTTCAAACTGTGCCAACTCAGGTATCAACAATGTTGGAGTCATTACACAGTACCAACCACTTGCTCTCAACAACCATATTGGGAATGGTTCAAGTTGGGGACTAGATGGTATCAATTCTGGTGTCTCTATCCTTCAACCATATTCTGCAAGTGAAGGAAATCGTTGGTTCTGAGGGGACTAGTCACGCTATTTATCAAAAATATCGACTACATCGATAGTGTCAATCCTGAATATGTTTTGATTCTTTCTGGGTGACCATATCTATAAGATGGACTACGATGCTATGCTCCAGTCTCACAAGGATAATAATGCTAGTTTGACAGTAGCAGTTCTTGATGTTCCTCTGAAAGAAGCTAGCCGTTTTGGTATCATGAATACAGATGCAAACAATCGTATTGTTGAATTTGAAGAAAAACCAGCTCAACCTAAATCTACAAAAGCTTCTATGGGATTTACATCTTTGATTGGCAACGTCTCCGCAATATGTTAGTCGCTGCTGAAAAGAGCAATGTCGATATGTCAGACTTCGGTAAAAAAATGTCATTCCAAATTACCTTGAGTCAGGTGAAAGTGTCTATGCCTATGAATTTAATGGTTACTGGAAAGATGTTGGTACTGATTGAGTCGCTTTGGGAAGCGAACATGGAGTACATTTCTCCAGAGAAATGCTTTGGACAGCCGTAACCGTCAATGGAAGATTTACTCAAGAAACTTAATTTCACCACCAAACTTTCCTTTGGGGCAAATGCTCATGGAAGATTCCTTGGTTGTAGATGGATGTTTCGTTGATGGAACTGTTAAACACTCTATTCTTTCAACAGGTGCGCAAGTTCGCGAAGGAGCAGAAGTAGTAGATTCAGTTATCATGAGTGGAGCTATTGTTGGTCACGGGAGCTAAAATCAAACGTGCCATTATTGGTGAAGGTGCAGTTATTTCTGATGGTGTCGAAATTGATGGAACAGAAGAAGTACAAGTTGTAGGATATGATGAAGTAGTGGGGGTAGCAACAGATGAAGATTGATAAATATTCTGCCATTTTAGGAAAACACAGTTGGTTTTCATGATATGTCAACACTGACAGACCACCGTCCAGTAGCTAGTTTGCCATTTGGCGGTAAATATCGTTTGATTGACTTCCCACTCTCAAGTCTTGCTAATGCTGGTGTTCGTAGTATTTTTGGTATTTTTCCAACAAGATAATATTAGTTCTGTCTTTTGACCATATCCGTTCAGGGCGTGAGTGGGGCTTGTCAACTCTTCTTAGTCACTATTATCTAGGAATTTATAATACACGCGTGGAGAGTAGCACAGTAGGAAAAAGAATATTACCAACAGCTGCTCACCTATTTAAAAACGCTCTGGGCTCAAACCAAACAGTATCACTTAACTGTGATGTCTTAATTAATATTGATTTGAACCAAGTGTTCCACCTTCATAACACAACGAAAGGGACCTATTACAGTAGTTTATAAGAAACTTCCTAAGAAAGATATTTCAGAAGTAAATGCAATCTTGAAGTGGATGAAACAGACCATGTCCGTTCTCATAAACTCTTTTGATAGCAAAGTCAACAGATGAAGTTTACAATATGTCCACAGATATCTTTGTCGTTGATACACCTTTGGTTGATTGAACGCTTAGAAGAAGAAGCTAAGAAAGAACATCCAGAGAAATTGCGCTATGTTTTACGGGATTTGGCTGCAAAAGAAGGGGCTTTTTGCCTACGAGTACACAGGCTATCTAGCAAATATTCATTCTGTAGAGTCTTATTACCAAAGCTAACAAAGATATGCTTGAATCACAGAAAATTCTACTCTCTTTTCTCACCAAACCAAAAGATTTATACAAAGGTCAAAGAACGAAGAACCAACTTACTATGCTAATACATCTAAAGGTAAGCACTTCTCAGTTTGCTTCTGGTAGTATCATTGAAGGTCAAGTGGCTAATTCTGTTTTATCACGTAATATTCATGTCCATAAGGATAGCTTGGTTAAAGATAGCATCTTATTCCCTCGTGTTGTGATTGGAGAAGGTGCTCAGGTCGAATATGCTATCTTGGACAAGGGTGTTGAAGTTGCGGATGGAGTTGTGATCCGTGGAACTGCAGAACATCCAGTCGTCGTTAAGAAAGGTGCTAAAGTAACAGAGGATATTCATTCATGAAAATTTTATTTGTAGCAGCAGAGGGTGCTCCCTTTTCAAAAACAGGTGGTTTGGGAGACGTCATTGGCGCTCTTCCCAAATCACTAGTAAAAGCGGGACATGAAGTTGCAGTAATTTTACCCTACTATGACATGGTAGAGGCTAAATTTGGAAATCAGATTGAAGATGTTCTTCATTTTGAGGTGAGTGTTGGTTGGCGCAGACAGTATTGTGGAATTAAGAAAACAGTATTAAATGGTGTAACCTTCTACTTTATTGACAATCAATATTATTTCTTCCGTGGTCATGTTTACGGTGATTTTGATGACGGAGAACGCTTTGCTTTTTTCCAACTGGCTGCCATTGAGGCTATGGAAAGGATTGACTTTATTCCTGACCTTCTCCATGTTCATGACTACCATACAGCTATGATTCCTTTCTTGTTGAAGGAAAAATACCGTTGGATTCAAGCCTATGATGGCATTAAAACTGTTTTAACCATTCATAATTTAGAATTCCAAGGACAATTTTCAGAAGGAATGTTGTGGGATTTGTTTGGAGTTGGCTTTGAACGTTACGCTGATGGCACCCTTCGCTGGAACAACTGTCTGAACTGGATGAAGGCTGGTATTCTTTATGCAGACCGTGTTTCAACCGTTTCACCTAGCTATGCTCATGAAATTATGACCAGTCAGTTCGGATGTAACTTGGATCAGATTCTTCGAATGGAGTCTGGTAAAGTTTCTGGTATCGTGAATGGGATTGATGCCGATTTGTATAATCCTCAGACGGATGCTCTATTAGACTATCATTTTCAATCAGGAAGATTTGTCTGGAAAAAGCTCAAAAATAAGGCAAAACTTGCAAGAAAGAGTTGGCTTGCCAGTTAGATCTGACGTTCCACTGGTGGGAATTGTTTCTCGTTTGACACGTCAAAAAGGTTTTGATGTGGTGGTCGAAAGTCTTCACCATATCTTGCAAGAAGATGTTCAGATTGTTCTTTTGGGAACTGGAGATCCAGCCTTTGAAGGAGCTTTCTCATGGTTTGCTCAGATATACCCAGACAAGCTATCAGCAAATATCACTTTTGATGTCAAACTAGCTCAAGAAATCTACGCTGCTTGTGACCTCTTCCTCATGCCGAGTCGTTTTGAACCGTGTGGCTTGTCTCAAATGATGGCTATGCGTTATGGAACCTTGCCATTGGTCCATGAAGTTGGTGGCTTTGCGAGATACTGTTCGCGCTTTCAATCCAATCGAAGGAAGCGGTACTGGGCTTTAGCTTTGACAATCTATCTCCTTATTGGTTAAATTGGACTTTCCAAACAGCATTGGACTTGTATAGAAACCATCCTGACGTTTGGAGAAAACTCTACAAAAAAACAAGCTATGGAGTGTGACTTTCTCATGGGATACAGCCTGCAAGTCATACCTTGACTTGTACCATAGTTTAGTTAATTAATAGATAAAAATCGTATGATGACTTCATACGATTTTTAGGGCTGTTTTAGAGAGGAGAACTGATGTCTCAAGTAAAAAGGCTTGTGTGTCATGGATGTTGATGGAACCTTAATCCTAGAAGAAGTGATTGATTTGTTGGGAAGAGAGGCAGGGTTGTGAGGAGGAAATTTCGCAGATTACAAGTCAGGCAATGCGAGGAGAGTTGAACTTTTGAAAGAAGTTTACGAGACAGAGTGTCCTTCTTGGAAGGTCTTCCTATTTCGGTCTTTGATACAGTCTTCAACTCTATTCATCTATCGCCAAATGCCCAGGAATTCATTTCTATTCTCCAAAAGAATGGCATCCTAGTTGGTCTGGTGTCCGGTGGATTTTACTCCAATAGTTGAGAGATTAGCAAAAATCTCTTGAATTGCCTATTTTCTCTGCCAACCAACTTGAAGTCAAAGGTGGCTTTCAACAGGGAAAAATTGAGTTGGACAAATTATCAGTCCCCAGGTCAAAAAAGAGACTCTGGAACAATGGAGAAAGGAACTAAAACTTTCCTAAAGAAAGAACAGTTGCAATCGGAGATGGGGCAAATGATCTATTAATGTTGAAGTCAGCGGGACTGGGAATCGCCTTTTGTGCCAAAGAAGTGCTCAAAAAAGAAATACCGAATCATGTTGACAAGAGGGATTTTTTAGAAGTTCTTCCTTTGATTGACTGTTTAGAATGAGGGAAAATATGAAGATTGTAATTGCACCAGATTCATTTAAAGAAAGCTTGACCGCTGAACAGGTAGCTGAAGCAATAAAAAGAGGCTTCCAACAATCGATAGCAGATGTAGAATGTCTCCTCTGCCCTGTTGGTGATGGTGGAGAAGGTACTGTAGATGCTATTCGACATTCTCTTGACCTTGAAGAAAAATGGATCCAAGTGACAGGACCTTTTGGACAAAAAGAAGCTATGCGCTATTTTCAAAAAGGTCAACTGGCACTATTTGAAGTTGCTGACTTTGGTTGGCCTTGGAAAAATTCCGCTAGAGAAACGAAATCCACTTCAAATCCAAACTTGTGGTATTGGAGAGTTGATTCGTCATCTCATTGCTCAAGGGATTAAAGAAATCTATATCGGCGTTGGTGGCACGGCCAGTAATGACGGAGGAATTGGGATCGCTGCTGGTTTAGGTTATCGATTTTATGATAGGGATGGAAATGTCTTGCCTGCTTGCGGTCAATCCTTACTAAAATTAGCTTCTGTTTCAACAGAAAATCGCTATGAAATTCCTGAAGATGTTCAAATTTCGTATTTTTAGCAGATGTCGTGAGTCCCTTTATGTGGATCCATCAAGGTGCGACCTACACTTTTGGCAAACAAAAAGGCCTAGATCCTACTATGTTTGATGCCGTAGATCAGGCAATCCAAGATTTTTATGAAAAAGTCTCACCTGCAACATTGGAAATTAAAGGAGCAGGAGCTGGTGGAGGCATTGCTGGCGGTTTGTGTGCCTTTGCTCAGGCAAATATCGTGTCTGGAATTGATACCTGCTTGAACCTAATCAACTTTGATAAGAAAGTTTCAAATGCTGACTTGGTTATTGTTGGAGAAGGAAGACTAGATTGTCAAAGCTTTGCTGGGAAAGCGCCTATAGGCGTAGCAAAAAGAACCCCTGTCGGAGTTCCTGTTATTGCTATTTGCGGTAGTCTCGCTGAAGATTTACCTTCCCTACCATTTGAAAATATCCAAGCTGCCTTTTTCTATTTTTGGAGAAAAAGTGAACCTCTAGAAGATAGTTTGAAAAATGCCAGTCTCTATTTGGAGCACACGGCTGCTAATATAGGGACATTTATTAAATATGCGTAAGATTTAGCCAAACCATTTCTTCCAGATGGATGTTTTGGCTGGTTCTTCCTTTTAACTTCCCAAAGTTTTGCAAAAAGCAAGTCGAAGGTCCTTTTCTTCTACTTGTACTGGTGCATTGCTATGGATAATCAGGCCAAAAAGGAGAAGAAGTATGCTCTTCAGATACAATGGTAGCTTGACTATCAGTTTCTTTTTGCTTCTTTTAAGTAGAAAAACTTGCTTGTCAAATTCGATATTTGGTGAAATCTTCACAAATAGTGGCTCTGCTTTTTTTCCTGAAGGTTTTTCTAAAAATAGATAAAAAGCCTTTTTCTAACTGAGGGCTATTTGCTGTGTCAATATCTGCATATCCAAGAACTCTTTCCTCAAAAAGTACCAAGATAGCGTCTTTGTTCATCTGGATTTAATTTTTGGTCCCACCATGAGCTTTTTCAAGTAATTGTTTTGATAAATCTGTCATGAAAAACAGTATATCATAAAAAGTTAGAATAAAACAGACAAAAAGAAAGCGATTACTTTATAAAGTTAAGGAAAATTTGCACAAAGATAACGTTTTTTTCTTGAAAAAGGAGGGGCTTTTAAGGTATTATAGAGGTGTAAAAAATTTAACTCATAAGGAGAGTAAAAAATGTCAATTATTACTGATGTTTACGCTCGCGAAGTCCTAGACTCACGCGGTAACCCAACACTTGAAGTAGAAGTTTACACTGAATCAGGTGCTTTCGGACGTGGTATGGTTCCATCAGGAGCTTTCTACTGGTGAACACGAAGCAGTTGAACTTCGCGACGGTGACAAATCTCGTTACGGTGGTCTTGGTACACAAAAAGCTGTTGACAACGTAAACAACATCATTGCTGAAGCTATCATCGGCTACGATGTACGTGACCAACAAGCTATCGACCGTGCTATGATCGCACTTGACGGTACTCCTAACAAAGGTAAATTGGGTGCTAACGCAATCCTTGGTGTATCTATCGCTGTAGCTCGTCGCTGCTGACTACCTTGAAATCCCACTTTACAGCTACCTTGGTGGATTCAACACTAAAGTTCTTCCAACTCCAATGATGAACATCATCAACGGTGGTTCTCACTCTGACGCTCCAATTGCTTTCCAAGAGTTCATGATCTTGCCAGTTGGTGCACCAACATTTAAAGAAGCTCTTCGTTACGGTGCTGAAATCTTCCACGCTCTTAAGAAAATCCTTAAATCACGTGGTTTTGAAACAGCCGTAGGTGACGAAGGTGGATTCGCTCCTCGTTTCGAAGGAACTGAAGACGGTGTTGAAACTATCCTTGCTGCGATCGAAGCTGCTGGATATGTTCCAGGTAAAGACGTATTTATCGGATTTGACTGTGCTTCATCAGAATTCTACGATAAAGAACGTAAAGTTTACGACTACACTAAATTTGAAGGTGAAGGCGCTGCTGTACGTACATCTGCAGAACAAATCGACTACCTTGAAGAATTGGTTAAACAACACCCAATCATCACTATCGAAGATGGTATGGATGAAAAACGACTGGGATGGTTGGAAAGCTCTTACTGAACGTCTTGGTAGGAAAGTTCAACTTGTTGGTGACGACTTCTTCGTAACAAACACTGACTACCTTGCACGTGGTATCCAAGAAGGTGCTGCTAACTCAATCCTTATCAAAGTTAACCAAATCGGTACTCTTACTGAAAACTTTGAAGCTATCGAAATGGCTAAAGAAGCTGGTTACACTGCCGTTGTATCACACCGTTCAGGTGAAACTGAAGATTCAACAATCGCTGACATCGCAGTTGCAACTAACGCAGGACAAATCAAGACTGGTTCACTTTCACGTACAGACCGTATGCAAAAATACAACCAATTGCTTTCGCATCGAAGACCAACTTGGTGAAGTAGCAGAATACCGTGGATTGAAAATCATTCTACAACCTTATAAAATAGTTTCAGTGAACTATTTTATCCCGAACCGTGAAATTTCAAAAGTTCGGCCGTTGATTTAACAACGTTTCTAGCCCTCGGATTTTATCCGAGGAGGTATTTTAACTGTTAGAGACGAAAAGACCAAGCTTTTAATCTTTTTCTGCTTTATCAATACATTAATTACTTCATCTTTCATGTTCTTTGTGATGTGGGTGTTAGATGGGAGTAGTGACCTCCAGAGTCGGAATGACCAACCCTGTCAATGATTGTTTTAAAGAAATTTCATTTTCTATGATAAATATTAGCCATCGCAGACAGCATACTTTTTATAGATAATTTGATTTATTTTTGTTGAATCCTTATTTTGAGATGAATACCAATTATAAGTGATTTGTATATCAGTATATTACAAAAGAATAAGCTAGTAGTCACATAAGTGCAGTTCCAAATTCTTTAAAACTATTTACTAGGTCAGATATTGCATGTGATTTGATCAAATAAGATTAATAGTTTATTATGAATCCCTTTCTGTGGTTTTATTACATAATTATTTTATGTATTTTACAAGCTGTCAAAGCATTCTTTTGTTCATCATTTACGATATGGGTATAGAGGTCAGTGACTTGTGCTGGCGTGTCCTGGCTGGTGGCTAAATAAAACTTGGAGTTTAGTTGCTCATTGAGGCTATTTGTTGGTATGGCGCAGTTTGTGCGGTTGCACGAGACTTTGGAAGTCATCAGAGTGTTTGCGCATGCAAACATTTTCTCTCAACACTGGAAAGCATCAGTACGAGTAGGAACACCTCTGTAGAGAGTCAGGGCTGTATCTGTCGTCTTATAGCGTTGATTACGAGTGGCTAGATAGATTCTCTGGAATAAGGTTTGGCAAAGGCACAGCTGACCAGTGACCGGTCACGTTTTCCCCCTTTTCGAGTGACATCAATAACCATCGTGCTTGAGATTGAGGATCTCTTATATCTCAGATTAGCAGCTTCAGATAGCGGACACCAGACGCCATAGAAGAGCAAACGTGATGGCCAAATCCGTTCTTTATTTTTGTGGCGAATGATGAGAGAGCTCGAGTTAGAGGCTGTTAGCAGTTACTCTTGGTCAATATAAAGTGAAAAACTATCTGTTCCATCACCAAGAAAGAGTGTTTGATGTTTTCCAAGCTCTGGCAGCAGTGTTTCTTTCTGGTTAGAGCTTTCCCCATTCCATGTCGATAAATGAGGTTCTCCTGAGTCGTTTTCAACTTCCACTCGGTCAGATACTTGTGAAAGACTAGAAAGTGCTGACAAGGTCCGATTGATGGTTGTCTGAAACACCCTTGCTTGGTTGTATTAGCATTCAGTGGCAAAGGACGTTCTCGTAGATAAAGGATAAAAGGATTCCATGTCTTTCTTAGACATATTTTCCAAGACAGATAAAGGAATATCAGCCATTTTATCAGCGTTTGAAATACCAGACTCCAAAACCAGCTGAAAATCGATCGTATTCCTTGAGTATTCGTACAAGGTTGTAAAACTATGAGCACAGCAAGCTTAGATTGGTAGTATTCCAGAAACATACAGGGCATGATTTGTTTTAGGTTGTCGATTCGTTCTAGTAAAATCTACGTTTCATGTATTTTCTCCATAAATAAGTCTACTAGTAGTATAGCATGACCTCGTATATTTTTCAAGAAAGATTATAGTTTTTCGGAAAAGATGTTATAGAGTAAAGTGATAAAAGACTTAGAACGTCTGGGGAATGACAAAACAGATCTAAGTCTTTGGAGTTTCTATTGTGAATCATTAGCTAGTGCTTTTTCTGGTTTCCAAATACTAAACCAGAGTGAAATAGTCAACAGAATAAGGAAAATGATAAAGAACTCACCCACTAAACTTCTCAACTGAAGAGCTATATAAGGAGCTATGAGATACAAAATACATTGTATAATTGCTTGTTTTCTTTTTCATGATTTTTAATCTTACTGTTACTGGATTTTTATGCAGTAAACTTCTTTCTAACTTTTATCCTTTCTAACTTGGTATAGTCTTAGATTTGTATGCTGCAAATAGTTTTATCAGTAAAAAGAAGTCCCCTCTCCAAGATTTTGTTGACTGCTTCTTTCCAAAAGCTCTACCTTGTCCAAACGTTCCCATGGAAGAATTCATGTATCTGCACGCCCATGCGTCACATAAGCTGCTGCATGCAGTAGATTGGACGTTTAAGATCCAACATTTGAATAATTCCTGCAGGACGAAGGTCAAAGAATTTGACGAGCTGCACTGGGTTACTTTCAGCTACTGTTCACTGCACCGAAGGTATCATTACAGTGCTGAAACAGGTTGCGCTTGCCGATAGCGTAGAATGATTGAACTTCTGCCTTCTTAGCAAGACAAAAGCTGCAACGATATTCTTGGCAATATAGCGAGCTGCATATGACGCAGAACGGTCACCTTAGTCGCATCTTTACTGGAGAAAGCACCACCACCGTGACGAGAGTAGCCACCATGAGTATCACGATAATGCGACCAGTCAAACCTGGGTCATGAGTCCACCGATTACAAAAACGACCAGTAGGATTGATGAGAAGAATTTTGTTTGCGCATCAAGTAGAGAGAGGCTGGAACCGCCTCTTTGATAACCATATTAGCCAACATCGTGAATTTGTTCGTTTTGACTTCTGGATCGTGGCTGGGTTGAAATAACAACTGTGTCCACACGTACTGGTTGGTCATTTCATCATCTCAACTGTAACGTGATTTAGCATCTGGGCGAAAGATATTTACCAGTCTTACGAAGTTCTGCAGACGACAGACAATTTATGACTGAGTGAATTAGCGTGGCATGAGCTCTTCATTTCATCCTGCAAGTCCAAACATGAGCCCATGGTCTCCCAGCGCCAATCAAAGTCAAGCGGATCGTGGTCTTCGCATTTCCACGAACCTCCAAAGGCTTCGTAACACATGGGCCAATGTCCGGGAGATTGTTCCACCAAGATGGGTGTTACTCACCTGCGGTTTCAGCAGAGATCCATGCTCCGTATTGGTATGGCCAATCTCTAGTGGTATCACCGAACCACACGGTTAATATCCACATAGGCAGTCGTAGAAATCTCACAGACACGTGCACAGCGCAGTACTCCTCACAGCTGTCTCCATGACAACGTGCAAACTCTGGATCTTTGCGCTGGAAGTAACGTCTAAAATCGCATCTACTGAAATTTGGTCCTGCAATCTTGTCTGGATGCCTCAGATACTAGATTCAGACGTGAGATAGTTACGTTCTGACATAAAATGTCCCCATAAAAATAGTGTTATAGAGTTACAAGAGTACTGAAATAGGGAAAACTCTTAGTGATAAATACTGCAACATCGGGACTATAACTTTATCGTATATCTCATTTTAAGCGTTGCAGTCTATATACTCAATAAAATCAAAAAACAGCTTTTGATTATAGATAAAACTGACTAAATCAGTAACATATACCTATGCAAGATGACTAACTTGTTTTGAGAAAATGATAATGTTACTGTTCAATTTCTACTAATCTATTTTCAATAGGTGTTTAACAACCTTAATATTATACGTACTATTATTTTCAAACTATTGTGTCTGAACAATAGTTTGAAAATAAAAGAGACTTTATTCTTTTGTAACCTTACTGTAATAATTATCCGATTAAAAATGATAAAAATAGGTATATACAGTTAAGGAAATAATGCCTGTAAAGAAAATTACAATCCTATGAGGTGAATATCAAGAAGAATTAAATCATCAGATTCCTCGCTATCAGATTATACACAAACACAATCTGATGCCAATCTCAAGAAATCCTATTTTTGTTAATATCGCTGTTTTTGTCTGTATTGCTATCTTTAGTTTATCTTTTAGCATTAAAATTATCAACTGCTCTTGCCTTGCCGCAACAGTAAAGTTTAACACTTGTTTTTAAAGGTCAACGCTCTATTATCAAACGAATTGAAGATAAATCATACCCCACGTCTAATCAAGTTGATTTGGCAAAAAATTAAGGAAAACTTAGAGTTTAAGATGAAAATGTGTTATTCATCTTAAATCCTCTATTTTTGTTTCTCTTACCAAATATAATTATCTAGCAATTGAATAACGTGTAACCTTTTCTAATAAATGTTCTCCAAATATCTAACAGCAAATCAATTAGTCTCGTTCTTTTTACCATTTTATTTTCTAAATATGCTATAATAGCCGAAAAGAAGGAAGATCTGTGATTAAACTACTAACCTTGGATATGGATGGAACCCTCCTCCAATGAAGCAAGAAATCCCTGACTCATATTACTGCTATTCACCAAGCCATTGAAAAATTGTCAAACTGGTTCTCTGTACAGGTCGCCCGCTTTTCGATTATTCCCCTACTACAAACTGAGGCTTGACCTCCAGAATGAATATGTCATTATTAACAACAGTTTGCTCAACTCACCAGACAAGTGATTTGGAGTCTGGTTGATTGGCAGAACTCAATCCAACTGACATTGAATATCTATATGAGCTTGCTGAAAAAGTGATTCAGTTGACTCTTTTGATGGGGAGCGTTGTTTTATGTCATCGGTGGTAGCCAGATGATCATTGAAAGTGATGTAGCTAGTCTTTCAGACCTTACTGAAATTTCTCTTGAGAGCGACTAGTGGCAAATCTTGCATGTTCAAGGGATGTTTTGGGCATGAGGCAAACAGACGATTTTTGAAAAGGCGTTTTGCTGAAACTCTGTCAACGATTTAGTGGAGTTCGTTCACAACCTGTCGTTATGAAGCCTGCCACTTGGAACGACAAAGGCTACTGCGCTTTCTCGACAGCAGAAATTTTGAATATCAATGTCAGAAATTATGGCCATGGGCGATACCAATAACGACATCAATATATAAAACTTGCGACCTTGGCTGCAATGAAATGTGATTATGTCAAATCTAGCTGATGACATTTATGACCAGCAACGAAGAAGACGGCGTTGCGCGTGCCATTGAGAGTATATTTTATAGTCAAAGCCCAGTTCGTGTCGCTGGGTTTGTTAAATTCCACAAAACTTTGAAACTTTGGAAATCCTTGAAACTCGCGATTTCCATACTTTATACTAAAGTTAACAAATAAATCAAAGGAGAATCATAAACAGTACTTGACATTCATGGATTGTCCAAAAAACTTTGAAACAAACAAACTCTATCGCTAGGATCTTCATCTAACGATAAGAGGAATATTTATGTGGACTTATCGGAAGAACGGGCTGGGAAGACACCTTAATAAAAATTGTGCACAACTACTGTTTGATTCAAGGGACTATTTCCCTCTTCTCTAGCCAAACGGAAAATAGGTGGACCAAACTCTATCTCGAGTAGGTTCAGTGATAGAATCACCTGTAGCTCATAATCACTTAACAACCTATCAAAATTTGAAGCCTGTATGATTCGTCCCCATATTCCAAATGCTGATCAAGTCATTCGAGAAATGTCTTTTGAGACTATCCAGGTTTGACATCAGATACAGGTAAGAAAGTCTTTCGTGTTCTCCTTTAGGAATGAAACAAAAGACTTATTATCGCCATTGCCTTCTATCTAAACCAGACTTCTGATCTTGAATGAACCTATCAATGGTCTCGACGAAATCATCAAAAAGAATTTCGACTAATGATTCGAAACTCAATCAAAGAAAAGGGATAGCCATTCTCATCTCTAGCCATATCTTGTCAGAACCATCTCTGTGTCAGTTTTGATGTTTTGATCAAGGAAAGATTGTCCGTGAAATCAGCAAAGCTGGTTGAAACACTAAGTGAGGATTATCTGTGTCGTGAGACAGCCGACCAAGAGAAAGCTTGTCAGAGTATTGAAAGAACAAATCCAGCTCCAGTTCAAGGTTGGCGATGCACGAAACGAGAATCCACATCTTTGGTCGGAACAGAGATCACAGAGTTCTCAGGAATTAGCAGCAGATGTTGCCAGTGACGAGATTTTATGCTCGTCAAAACCTAGAAGAATACTTCACCAATTGATCGAATAGGAGAAAAATCATGATACACTTTACCATTCAAGCAGACTCTCTTACCGTCTTTTCCGGCTCCAAAGGTTTTGGATTACAGAGGTCATTCTCTTTGTACTCTCATGTTAATAGCTATTTTGAGCTACTGGTCATCTGATGGCAATCAACACAGAAGAACTGAAATTCCAACCCATGGTTGGGACGGTGTACAGACGCTTATTAACGCATCTAGTCAAAGGTTCAAACCTTTCGTTTTCTCTTGCATCGTCCCAGCCTGCCCTCGTTCTTTGGAGTTGGATTTAATCGGCAAACTCTATAAAAATAATTTAACAGTGGGTGTTTCTCGTGCCGAGTTTTCCTCGCCAAAAGCTTTTGTATTGGCTTCTAGTGCACTTTTGCAAGTCATCATTAGCCTTGTGATTAAGCCTTTATTCCATGCAACGGTCTTAAATGGATTTTGGAACTATGCCTGATGGCTTTATTGGCAATTTACTGGCAACCATTTTCACTTCCACTTTTGCCTTCTAGCTTGGCTTTCCATCGTTTCCCTTCATCCTCTATGTTAGTCATTCTTATCTTGCAGTATTGTGCATATTTGGTCAGCTCCATCTCACTTTCTAATGCTCAATGCTCCTTTCCAAATATCAAAATTTTACCATATTTTTGTCTCACACTGCTCTATGCTATGACTGCTAATAGTGAGTCCATTTTATACCCTTATAGTTACTTTGTTGTTATTGTAATCTTTAATCTAAGTGGACTGGCAGTTTTCAAAAGCAAAAGTCTATAAAAATGACCTCCTCTAGCCCTACAGAGGAGGTTTCTTTTCGTTAAAAAGTAAATGAAAACCGACAACCACTGTCCATCTGTGCTAGTTTCATCTCTGCACCGAGAAGATGACATAATTCCTCAGTGATATAAAGGCCTAAACCAGAGGATTCTTCCGTGTCTGATAGATTTTCAGAATACGGTTGCTGAGATTTTCTATTCTTTTGATGGGCTGTTTAACAAGGTTTGCAATCTCTAAGACAAGCTGTTCCTTTTCCTTTCTCAAAGATAGCCGCGCTTCTTCCTTGCCATGTTTGAGGACATTTCCAAGCAGATTTGTAAAATTCGATCCAGCAAGTCTTCATCGGTCCTCGTTTTCCAAACCAGCTTCAACCTTAAAATCAAGCGTGATGTCGCCGCCTGAAAACATCATAATAAGCTAGAGTGGTAATAAAAGCTGAAAAGACTCCTCTTCTTTCAGTTTCGGTTGACAGCTCCTTCCATCAACGACGATATTCTGGGAGAGCTCCAAACGTTTGGAAACTAAATCAAGATGCTCGGGCTATTTTTGTAAAGTTTTCTAAGCTTTGTCTTCAGGAGACTTTAATCAATTTGTTGGGTGTAGCCTGAAGCGATAGTCAAACAGATGTTCGAATATCATGAGCGATATTGCTGATGGCTCTCTATCCAGAGTCTGCTTTTCTCCCTCTTCGCAACCAATCGAGAGTTGCCCTCACTTTCCCAGACAGAGATTCTCAGTCTGGCGTAGAGATGTAAAAATGTTTGGAAAAATGCTGATTCCGACTCTCTTTCTACACTACCCAGTAAGAATCTTGTCTTCAATCTGATGACTCAAGTTTTAAGTGCTAGATGGTAGCGAGATCAATGCAATCGATAAAAATAATTAAGAGAACCAGTAGGATAAAGATTATCATGGCAGGTTGCAGTTGCTTTCGTCTCCTTTTAATCTACAACTCCCAAATGGTTTCAATATATTCTTGAGTTGGGTCAAGCTAGTTTAATTTTTACGAAGATTACTCAAATGGTGCATAAGAGTATTATCTCCAGGTAGTGGCCTCCCCAGACCAATCGTCATAAAGTTCTTCACGGCGAAAATTCTTTCTCAGGGTGTTTCAGAGAGTCGGTGAGAATCACACCCTTTCTTAGCCAGGCGTGAATATAGTAGTTTCCGGATCATTGCTGATTTCAAAACTTTCGGCATCCAAACCGCGGATATTTTTCAGAAGGTTTTGTGGCAGATTTTTCAGTTTTTCCTATTTCCATAGCTGCTTCTTTCTCTCTCGCACTTCTAGCGTATTGAACAGCGTAACTCTGGCAACGACTTCATCCAAATCAAAGGTTTTCACTGTGTAATCATTGGCACCGTCTAAAAGGTATTGACTGAGACTTCCTTATCGCTCAAAGCTGTTAGCATAATGACTGGAGTTTGACTTTTGTTCCCTGATGGCTTTTAAAACCATATCCCATTTTTCCAGGAGCATGATATTCAGTAAAACGAGGGTCAATCCCCTTGGTCAAAACGCATGATTCCTTCTGTACCAGAAAAAGGCTTGAATCACCTCATGCTCCTCAGTAAGTGTTCGTAAAATCCCTTGAATGTCACTATTGTCTTCAATAACCAATATCCTAGCTATAAATACCAACCTTTCTGCAACTATTATAGCATGTTTTATTGTTTCAAAAGTCTCTCAATTTTTCCACAGCACAACACTTTATAGTGGACAAATAATTTCTTTTCAGATGAAACTCATTAAAGATAGACTAGATCGATACTTTCATATAAGCAAATTTTGTAAATTAGCAGTTGTCTGGTTGCTATTGTACATTTCATAACTGTACAGTAAATCAGTATCTCTATTTTCAGATAAAAATACCCTACATTGCATATTTTATTAGGTATTTTTCCGTTAAAAATAGAATCGTAAATTAATCTGTGCTTCAATTTTTACTGTATACTAAAAGAAAAATTCTACATTTTTGTTTTCTAGTGTTTCTAAAACTACAATAATTGATTTTAATAGCAAGTAGCTACATACACTCTTTCTCTATACTTAGGTAGCACACTAATACTTCTATACCTGAAATTAAAAATCTGCAGTTTTGTAATACTATAGTTTATTCCATATTACAAAAACTAAAACTCAGAAAGATTTCATATTATTAATCAGCACTTTTAATTCTACACAGCCATGTTCTCTTGTAATAGAGATTCAAATGTCCGATTCTCCCAATTTTCATATACGTTTCAATATTGATCCCTCGTTCTTCTGAAAGTAGAATCATTAAATCTAGAATCATATCCTTCTCCATTTTCTGTTTCGTTTTTCAAAATCAGATATAGACTTTTTAAGAAAATTCTCTTTAAACTATCAATTAAATATTCAACCCAAGCCATTTTACACTCTGCTTATCATACTTTTCTCAATGGAGAAAAGCTTGTCTACTGCCAACTTCGGTTTTGAGGAAATCCTTTTTGAAAAATCTAAATGACCAATGTGCAACTAAATAATAATCTCGTATCTTCTTCAACTTTAAGCAAAACTTTATCACCAAGATATATACTTGCTTTCTTTTTCCCACTTCCTATCTCGAATCCTTACAAAAAATATTCATAAAGTATATCATGTTCATTATGCCATTCTGAAAATGCTAAAGCGTACTTTACCATAGAAAAAGATGAAGTTTCATCTTCACGTTCTTTATCTAGCCATTTTTCAATACTTTTTCTTCTTAAAGATTTATGATGCCTTGTCTTTCAACTGTCATCAGAACTACAGGATTTTCATCACTAGAATCTCTAGAGCTATCGGTGTTTTGAGGCAAAATATTCTTTTTAAAAAGACTTCTCATCATGGGCATCAAGCTTATCTTTAATTTGGTCATCACGAAGATGAAAAATATTCCTCTATATACTCTTTGCTAGCATAATCAAATTGATAGAGCACCAATTAGTGTGTTTAAGACTAGTCTTTCTTTTAAATGTGCTCTCCCTGTGAAGTCTTAGGGATGTGAATAACTCTGCTTGTTTACACTCTGGGCAGAACATTATCTGATAAATTCCTAGATTTTTATGTTTTACAAAATAATCATTTAAAAATCTGAATATCTTCTTTCTTATCCGCAGTGTAAAAAGTAAAATTCATCAAATGATTTTGGCATATTCCATTCCTCGCATACAGTAATTTAAAATTAAATATTATGAATGATTATAGCATTTTATAACATACGTTTATACTGTCTCAAGATGATTGACTTTAGAAACATACAATTTAACGTTTAACAAATCAAAAGGGTGTCTCCATAGAATCAAAAGTATTTCCTGATACCCATTTTCCTTCTATCTATAGACAGTAAAATCCTTAAAAACAACTTTTTCCAAGGCTTTTCTTTATATTCTATTGTATCAATTTACTTATACCGATATCTGTTGCTACTAGTTTAATCATAAAATATTTCTTACTCCGATTAGTAAATCTGCCTCCTATTATACCATAGATAGCTAGAAAAAGGACTAGTCTATCAACTTTGCTTTTTCTTTTTATCCTTCTCTACTAGCTAGTGGTGTTTTCTAACTTTTAGCTCGTAAAAATTAAAATCGTGCAACTTTTTTCAGATACTTTTTAAAAGATTGATTTCCTTATATTTTTCCTTTATACTGGATAAAAAGGAGAATAGTATGTCAGAAACAAAATCACGAAAATCGATTCAAATTTTGCAGGGTCGTTTTAAATATCCTGCGTGCTGGGTGTTCTTGGTGCTAACGATGGGATTATTTCCATTGCTGGTGTGGTTATTGGGGTTGCTAGTGCTACGAGCAATATCTGGATTATCTTTTTATCAGGGTTTTGCAGCTATCTTTTGGCTGGTGCCTTTTCAATGGCTGGTGGAGAATATGTATCCGTTTCAACTCAAAAAGATACCGAGGAAAGCGCCGTTGCGCGTGAGCAACTCTTGCTAGACCAAGATATGGAACTAGCAAAAAATCTCTCATGTAGCCTATATCCAAAATGGAGAATGTGAAACCTCTGCCCAACTCTTGACCAACAAGGCCTTTCTTAAAAATCCACTCAAGGCTTTGGTAGAGGAAAAATATGGGATTGAGTATGAAGAATTTACCAATCCTTGGCACGCTGCCATTTCTAGCTTTATTTCTTTTTTCCTTGGTAGCTTACCACCAATGCTTTGTCAGTGACCATTTTCCCAAGTGATTACCGCATCCCTGCTACTGTCCTTATCGTCGGTGTGGCCCTTCTTCTCACTGGTTACACTAGTGCCAAACTTGGAAAAGCCCCAACCAAAACAGCTATGATTCGGAACCTTGCTATTGGTCTTTTAACCATGGGAGTTACCTTTCTGCTAGGACAACTTTTCAGCATTTAGAATACAAGAAATACCTCGATTTTGAAGTCGAGGTATCTTTTTTACATTTGGACAATTTTACGATAACTTCTAGAAGTAATCATGAAAATCAGCACATAGGCGATGAGGAAGATAGCGCAGATAGACAAGGTCACAATCAACATCATATTCGTATCTATTACACCAATCACTTTTAAAAAATCAGACTAAGCATATGGTGAGCAAAGGCTAGATGTATGAAGGCAAAAAAAGCAAAGGAAGGAAGAAAAACAGTTAAAACCTGTTTGTTGATGGTTTGCTTGATTTGCTTTTTTGATCTAAAACCGACTTTCTGCAAGATAATAAAGCGTCTCACGGTCTTCATAGCCTTCAGAAATTTGTTTGTAATAGATGACCAGAACAGTTCCGACCATAAAGATAATGGATAGAAAATACCGATAAAGAAGACACCACCAAAGAGGGCACTCATTTGAGCACTAGCATCTGCTAGATTGCTACCATAAACATAGCTACCTTCCGTGTTTAATTGAGCATTAAATTGATTGAGGTATTTATCATACTCGTCAGCGACCTTGAGTTGTTCTTCTTCGCTGGCATTTACATTCATACCACCGTACAAACTGATTATAGATAGCCGAATCTGGGAATTGATCCAAAAAGGACTTGTAAATCAGGAACAACTAGATAATTGTAATCAGTAGTCAAAAATATTAAACTGATTTGGGACATGGTTCACAATAAAATCTTTATTAAATTCTTCTTTTGACAGAAAAATTGATGATCATTTAGAGTTAGAGCTTTCTGTCCTTTCAGTCTGTCATTTTTTTGGCAAAGAGTCCGACCTCATTTCCTGATAGAGACAGTTTTTGACAGATCATATTTTTCATAATCTTTTTGGTCAAATACCATGAAAAACTGTTTTAGGGTTGGACACGATTTTTGTCCTTTTTCAAAAATAGTTAACTTAGTTTCCTTCTTGATTTTGCAATACCAAAGTTACTGTAACGAAGCACTTCTTTCTCTTTGACACTATAACCTTTGTCACTTGCAAACTGGCTCAAGAGTTTGTCCAAATCTTCTTTTTTTCAACATTTTTGTCCAGTAATTCCAAAATCATGCGGATTCATCACTTTTTTAAAAGGATTCTGAGGCATTGAAAAATACTTGTCGCTGCTGACATGGTTACCAAAAACCATTGTTGACAAGATAGCGATAGTTGCTAGTCCAACCGCATTTTTCTTCATACGGAAAAATCAAGTTGGAAACAGAGATGAGGTTATTAGGGTTGGTAATAGTATTTCTTGTTTTTCTTTAAGATTTGGAGGAAAACGGTAATTCCTGCATTAAACAAGAGATAGGTACCAAAGATAACCAGCAAAAACAGCTAGGAAGAAAGGTTGTTAAGGGCTGTCAGAGGATCTTTTACCGTAAGGGCAAGATAATAGCCAATCCCTAAACTTATCGGAACCAAGAATAGTTTGGAGAGGTAGAAACGACCTCTTTTTCTCTCCGCTTGCTTTCTCACGCGAGAGCTGGAGGGCATTCATACGGGCGATTCGAAGGGCATTCAGGAACATGAGGCCTAGGAAAATCAATCCAAAGACAACAAGTACTGCAATGACAACATTCATTTGGAAGGTAGCGACCAGCTCAACCTTCAATTTCATCAGTTTGAGCAAGAAAGCGAAAATCAACTCATCAAACAAGGCTCCAATACCGATACCCTGCTCCAACAGTTAGAATTCCCAAATAGTACTCAACTCCTTAAAGGTCATACTGATCAGGTGACGCTTTCTCCAAGCCCAACATGCCATAAATTCCTAGTTCCTTGGGAACGGTTCTTCATAACAAAAACTATTGGCATAGAGGACGATAATGGCTGACGCAAGGGTGACGACGAACATACCAAATCCTAGAGTAGCTTGAATGGTGTTTCCTCCACGGATTTCCGCAATCTTAGGATTAAAGGTTAGAGAGTAAAAGAGATAGGTGACGGTGACTGCCAAGAGAACAGCCAGCGCAAAAGGATAGTAGAGTTTGCGGTTTTTAATCAAGTTCGATACCGCTAACTTATTGGTTAATCGAAACATACTAATTCACCTCGCTTGCCATGACAGTCAAGGTATCAGAGATTTCTTGGAACATCTGACGTTCTGTCTTCTCTCCACGGTAGATTTGGTTGTAAAGAATGCCGTCCTTTGATAAAGAGTACACGTTTAGCTCTGCTAGCTGCTGCTGTTGAGTGGGTTACCATGAGAATGGTTTGGCCGCGCTCATTGATTTCATCAAAAGACATCAAGTAAGGCTGCAGATGACTTGGAGTCAAGGGCACCTGTTGGCTCATCCGCAAGGAGAATTTCAGGTTCTGTGATGATGGCACGAGCTACTGCTACACGCTGTTTCTGACCCTCATGAAATCTCGTAAGGGTACTTCTCTTGTAATTGGTTGATGCCTAGATTCTCAGCTGTCACCACCAATTTCTTCATCATCTCCGTAATAGGGTCTTCTTGACAAGACAAGAGGAAGCAAGATATTATCCTTAACAGATAGAGTATCTAGCAAGTTAAAGTCTTGGAAGACAAATCCTAGCTTTTCACGACGGAAGCTAGAGGCCTGTGAATTTTTAATGGTTGCTGTGTCAGTTCCATTCAAGTAAACCTGCCCACGACTTGGTTTATCCAGCATAGCTAGAATATTGAGAAGAGTTGATTTACCAGAACCAGACTCACCCATGATGGCAACGTAGTCACCCTTTTTTTCGACGGTAAAGTGAATATCCTTGAGGGCTTCTACTTGGTTGCCCTGAAAACGAGTTTTATAAATTTTTGAACGTGTTTTACATCTAAAAGTGTCATGAGAATCTCCTTTCTTAATATCCCATCAAATGAAATGTTGCTTGCATCATAGCGCATCCCAGCTGAACACGCTCGATATCTTTTTGTGGCTTGGTTTTTCTTGTTTTCTTCTGTAAGATTTGTTTCATGATGTTACTCCTTTGTTCTTTATGAGTCTAGTTTACATCAAAAAGACCGCTTGCCATAATCTAACCTTACAAAAGAGACTTTAATCTTACATTTTTGTAAGATTGGGGAAATGTAGGCAAAATTACTTAGAAAATGATTTGATTTCCTGTTTTTAAATTGTAAAAATATAAGTGTGAAAAAGGCTTACTTTGGAAAGGAGGAAGCGGGAAACTATCATTTGAGTAAACTACCTAGATAACATACCATTAAATTTAACACTTGCAAGTCGTACTCACCTATAAGGAAAAGAAGGTGCGCTTTAATGAAACATAAAGAACATATACTCATCGGAATTCTCTATCTCCTCTCTCCATTCATCGGTCAGCTCTTAGTTGAAAAACATACTTTATCGGTACAGAATTTACAGCTACTGCTTATGCTATTTGCTGGCTATCAGTTGTTATCAGCATCCATCATTTTTCAAAAATGTATTGTCTCAGCATGAAAAATCAGATTAGAAAACCTGAGTTTCAAAATATTATTTTTAATTTGTATATGAGGCTGAGAAAAATCTTATTAAAAGTAAAAAGCTTTTAAATCAAGCAGTTTAGACTATTGATTTAAAGCTTCTTATATTCAAATCTTTTATTTAGAACCTCACCAAACCAGCCTTCATTATCGTCAATGGCTTGGGCTTCTTTTGCGTTTACGTGGGCCTGTTCATACATTTCTGCTTCGATTTCTTCCTTGGTAGGCATGATAGAAGCTAGGATGATATAGATAATCACGCCAAGTCCAAAAGTTTGCGACTGTAAAAATGGCAAACAAGAAACGAACAAGGTAACATCAAAAGTTCCACTTGTCTGACAGACCTGTCAAAACTCCTGAAATCATACGATTTCGTCTCATTTTATAAAATTTACTGTTCATGTTATTTCCTCTTTCTGCTAGGTTAGACATAGTATATCACAGGGTAGGCTCGGCTTTCATCAGTCCTCAGGCTGATTTATTAGTAACAATTTACCTCGACAAAGTCCACAGCGATAGCGTTTGGTATCAATCCTTCGCTTGCGATGATAACTTTGCTGGCAGGATTGGCAACGATAAAAGCTTTGAGTGGTTTAGAGTGGCTATTTGTCAAGGAGGGCACAAAGCGTAATCCATCCACTGCTTTCAACAGTTCCTTAAAAATCCCGATCCTTGTGTTGATAGCCCTTCCCTTGAAAAATAGAGGTGATAGTGACAGAGTTCATGTCGGACAATTTTTCCTAAAAACGTCTAAACCCAGTTCCTGATAAACCTTGGGATTAAAATCCAAATGCCCATCTTTTGGGGAAAAATCGCCCACCTGTCGAACGTAGACGAGAATTCCACTGAGCTTGATGGATAAAAGGTCTGCCGAAGTCTTTTAGTGAAACCTGCTTGACGTAATCAGTCAGTTTCATTTGGAGCGAGGAGCGACAGATTGACTTTTTCACGTTCAGTATCAATTTTCTTAACCCAAACGGTCACCAAATCTCCAACTGACACCACTTGACTAGGGTGTTTGATAAACTTTGCGACTCATATGGGAAATATGAATCAGACCGTCCTCATGAATCCCAATGTCAACGAAGGCACCAAAGTCAACAACGTTACGCACCACACCCTCTAGCTTCTGACCAACCACTAAATCCTTGATATCTAGGACATCTTGGCGAAGCACAGGTGCGTCAAAGGAATCACGGAAATCTCGACCTGGTTTGAGAAGATCTGCAATGATATCTTTAAGAGTTTCTGGACCAAGGTCTAGCTCTTGCGCCATTTCCTTGACTGAAAGCGACTTGAGTTTGCTTTTGGGCTTCTTCGTTTAGGTCTTTAATATCCAAGCGTTTGAAAGAGCTCCTTAACAGCAGTGTAATTTTCTGGGTGAACTCCTGTATTATCAAGGATATTGCTACTTTCAGGATACGAAGGAAAACCAGCTGCCTGTTCAAAAAGCCTTGGCACCCCAGACGAGGAACTTTCTTGATTTGAGCGCGTGAAGTGATTTTTCCTTCTTCCTCACGGTATTTGACGATATTTTTCAGAAATGGTTTTTATTGAGTCCAGCGACATGGGAGAGAAAGAGCTGGGCTGGCTGTATTGACATTGACACCGACTTGGTTCACCACTGTATCCACGACAAAGTCCAGACTTTCAGACAGTTTCTTCTGACTGACATCATGCTGGTACTGACGACACCAATTGACTTAGGATCGATTTTTGACCAATTCCGCAAGAGGATCTTGCAAACGACGGGCGATAGAAATAGCAGAGCGTTTTTCAACTGTCAAAGTCTGGAAACTCCTGACGAGCAAGTTCACTGGCAGAATAGACAGAAGCACCACTTTCATTGACGATGACATAGCTGACTTCAGGAAAAATCTTTAAGAACTTCCGCCACAAAGGCTTCACTTTCACGACTAGCAGTACCATTTCCGATGGCAATAATCTCTACACCGTATTGACCAATCAAATCTGCCAAATCTTTCTTGGCTTCTTCGATTTGACGAGCTGATGCTGGTTTGACAGGATAAATAACCTGAGTTGTCAGCATTTTTCCTGTTGCATCTACGACAGCTAGCTTGGCACCTGTACGAAAGGCAGGGGTCAAATCCTAGAACCACGCGCCCTTTCAGCGGGAGCAACCAAGAGCAGATTGCGCAGATTGTCAGAAAAAGAGTTGAATAGCTCCCTCTTCTGCCTTTTCAGTTAATTCTGTCCGAATACGGCGCTCGATAGCAGGCAAAGACTTTTTTCTTAACTGATTGCTGAACCACTTCATCAATATAGGTATTTTTACCTTGAAACGAGCAGCAAAAGAAAGGCAGAATACGGTCCGTCGCATGTTCAAAACCGACCTTCAAGACACCTAGCTTTCTCCCCACGATTGAGGGCTAAGGTACGATAACCTTGCATATTTCCAACTGTCTCTGAAAAATCATAATAAATCTGAAAAACCTGCTTTTTCATCAAGACTTTCATCCTTTGACTTGAGAAGTGAGTTTAGAGTGTCTCAAACACTTCCTGATAAGTCATGGAACGCAAGTCACATCTTCCGATAAGGCTTCGACAAAATATCAACTGCACCAGACAAGGCTTCCTTACCTAGTCGCAAATCCTTCACAGACAAACTTTTTCAGCCTCTTTTCTCTAAGTCCGCTACATTCTGCAAAAATCAAGCGAGCAAGTGGGAAAAGTCCGGCTTCACGGGCAATGGTTGCCTTGGTCCGACGTTTTTCCTTGTATGGAAGATAGAGTTCTTCTACATCTGCTAGTTTTTCGGCAGCTAAGATAGCTTCTTCCAACTCCTTGGTCAGCTTGCCTTGTTCTTGAATCTTTAGCCAAGACAGCTTCCTTACGGTCGTTGAGGTTTGTCAGACTTTTTATCCAAGTCAATAATGGCCTTAATCGCCACCTCATCCAGACTACCAGTCATGTCCTTACGATAACGCGCGATAAAGGGAATAGTCGCCCCTTCAGCTGTCAAACTTAGAACGGTATCAATTTTGCTTTTAACGTCACTCCCAAAATCCTGAGAATTTTTCATATTTTTATCCATAAATCTATTATACCACAGCTAAACGTTTTCAAATTAGCTCTACAGTATTTTAAAAACATATATTGAGAATAAATTTGCTTCATTTCAATATTCTATTCATTGAGAAGGTTGCAATTTAAATTCTAATAGTTTACAAAAGATCTAGTGATTAATTTGCACTGTTTTTATTTTTACAAAACTGCTTATAAAGCTATTTGTTGAAGTTAACGAATCAATTTTTCAGAGCAAATAAAAACTCGCAAGCCTGAGCCTGCGGTGGGGATAATCTTTTTGAAATTTTTAAACAAAAAGAGCATTTAAAGTCCCTCCTTTGAAATAACGGACACTTTGGCTGATCAGTGTAGCCAGCATCTCAGATACCTTTTTCAAGGTGCGGCAGGAACCTTTCTGCCCTCAAATGTCTTTTCGTTAATGTTATTCTAGCACTATCTACTTTTTGTCAAACTTTCTCAATCTACCAGACTTAATCAGGATTTATAAAGCTCTATTATTCGTTAGATACTCAATTTTAACTTTTCCTTTTCCTCAAAAATAATAGTATAATAGGGGTAGAATTTAGAATCGAGGTACACCTATGGCTGTAAAATTTACAAAACGGACGACTTGGACAAGATGTTTTGAAGAGTTTTGCGAAACTCCCTGATTTGAAACAAGTCACTTTCCTGATGACAAGAAAAAAGCCAAAGCAGAAAAAGAAAAAAACTAGATGACTGCTTTCCAACAACTCCCGTCTAGTGTGCTTCAGACTGGGGCTATTTTTCCTCTCTATTATCATTGAAGCCCTACCCTTCGTTCTGATAGGGAAGTATTGTTTCAGGGACTGATTGAGGTTTATATCACACCCTGACAAGGTTTTATCATTTTCTCCCTCGAAATCGTTGGGGAGAATCTTTTTTGGGACCTTCGTCGGGATACTTTTTCCCTTCTTGTGAATGTGGAATCGTCCCCATCATCAATCGTTTTCTGGAAAAAGAAGGTTCCCAGTTACGGCTGTTCCTTTCTCGTAACAGCGCCTGTTATCAATCCTATTGTTCTCTTTGCGACCTATTCTGCCTTTGGCAACTCCTTCCATGTCGCCCTGTTACGAGCTCTAGGTTCCATTCTGTAGTAGCTGTGATACTTGGGAATTTTTCTGAGATTTTTCTGGCAAGAACCAATTCAGAAAAGAAAATCGTCTGGCCTGTCATAAGCATGATTTTTCTCACTTTGAGCCCCTGCAAAAAGTTTTTCAGGTCTTTGTGCAGGCCATTGATGAATTTTTGATACAGGGACGTTATTTGGTATTTGGCTGTCTCTTTCGCCTCTGTTATACAGGTTTATATTCCGACTCGGATTCTGACCTCTATCAGTGCGACTCCTCTTTTTGCCATCCTGCTCTTGATGCTTTTGGCCTTTCTTCTTTCGCTCTGTAGTGAGGCGGATGCCTTTATCGGGGCTTCTCTACTCTCTAGTTTCGGTTTGGCACCAGTTCTGGCCTTTCTCGTCATTGGCCCAATGCTGGATATCAAAAATATTCTCATGATGAAAAATTACTTGAAAGCACGATTTATCAGTCACTTCATTATGATTGTGACTCTTGTAGTCTTAGTGTATTCTCTCTTGATTGGAGTCATCCTATGATTCGATTTTTAGTTTTAGCTGGCTATTTTGAACTGACCATTTATCTCCATCTGTCTGGCAAATTAAACCAGTACATCAACATGCACTATTCCTATCTGGCCTATATTTCCATGGTGCTTTCCTTTATCTTGGCTATTGTTCAATTGTATATCTGGATGAAGCAAGTCAAAACCCACAGTCATCTGAACAGCCGATTAGCGAAGGTTACTAGTATTGCTCTTCTGGCTATTCCTATTGTCGTCGGTTTAACTTTTCCAACTGTTAGCTTGGATTCTCAGACTGTTTCAGCTAAAGGCTATCATTTCCCCTTATCAGAAGGCACGGATCAAGCCATTCAGACAAGTGAAGGGACAACAAGCCAATATTTGAAACCAGATACCAGTTCTTATTTTTCAAAATCAGCCTATGAAAAGGAAATGCGAACTGCGGCGGATAAATACTTGTCCCAAGATAGTATTCAGATCACCAACGAAAACTATATGGAAGTCATGGAGGCTATCTACGACTATCCAGATGAGTTTGAGGGTCAAGACAGTCCAGTTCACAGGCTTTGTCTATAACGATCCCCAGTCATGCCAATAGCCAATTTCTGTTCCGCTTCGGCATTATTCACTGTATCGCAGATTCAGGTGTCTATGGATTGTTGACCAAGGGAAATACCCGGCAGTATGAGAACAACACCTGGATAACAGCCAAAGGAAAACTGGTCAATCACTACCATAAAGAACTCAAACAAAACCTCCCAACCTTGGAAATCGACAGCTTTACCAAAGTCGATAAACCAGAGAATCCCTATGTTTATCGCGTGTTTTAAAAAGCAAACCAAGTTCATAAAATACTCTAAGCAGGCAGAGCCTGATAACTCATGACAGAAAAAGAAGTTTATCTTATAATTAATGAAGATGAACAATACAAATCCGTGGTGTTTAATAGGGGGTTTCCTAACCTCTACAAAAAACTGGATGAACAAGAGTCATGAAATAACTCGAATATGCCTTGAGCATGAAAATATCTTACTAGTAGCCTCTTGTTCTATTGTTCAAATAGTTAACAGGAGGTTTTTATAATAGAAGTTATGATTGAAACGTGTTGTGGTATTGATGTCCACCAAAAATCCATTGTTTGTTGTATTCTAGATGGTCTACTAAATAACAATAAACCAAAGAAAATTCAGAAGAAATTTGGGACAACTTTTGGGACAACTACTGTAGCTCTTCACAATTCTTTAGATTGGATGGTATAGTTGCTTAGTTTAAAATAAGCAGCTTATAATAAAGCTATGGCATTTAGATTACATCAAAGAAGGACACAGCCATGTCGAGGCGGCCAAAGTTTTTGATGTAGGCGTCAGAACTCTCTTCATGTGGGAAAAGAAAGACGTGAACAAGGACACTTAGAGCGGAAAAAGTGAGTCGTCAAAAAGCGGAAGATTCCTTTGGAGGAATTTTGAAAAGCCTTGTAGAGGCTCATCAGACGCTTTTTACGGAAATTGCGGCACATTTTGATTGTGCTGTTCCCTTTAGTATGGGCAGCTTTAAAAGCAGATTAAGGTCACTTTAAAAAAAGACGACTAGCTTTAAGGAACAAGTTCCAGAGAAAGTCGCTGAATTTCTTGATATTTTGGATAACCTAAAAGACTTACCAATCGTATATATTGACGAAACGGGAATTGATCTCTACTTCTATCGTCCTTATGCACGGGCTCCTAGAGGGGAGAAAGTCTATGAAAAGTTTAGCGGACGGCGTTTTGAGCGGACTTCAATTGTTACAGGACAAGTAGACGGAGAGTTTATAGCTCCCATGATTTACAAGGAAAGTATGATGAGCGACTTCTTTGTGGAGTGGTTCAAAACGCAACTCCTGCCTGCTTTAAAGACACTTCATGTCATTGTCATAGACAATGCTAGTTTTCATCCCAAGAACATCTTGGATGAACTCTGCATCCAAGATAAACACTTTTTCTTACCCCTACCGCCTTATTCACCAGATTTGAATCCTATTGAGCAAGCTTGGGCTATCTTGAAAAAGAAAGTGACGGATTTATTAAGGGAAGTTCCAAATATTTTTGAATGTTTGGGGCGCTTTTTTTAAACTAAATGACAATAATACGAGGGATTTGATGATTTTTCTTGACGATAGAAGACTCAGCGGCCATCATTTTAGAGCATATATTTATAATGGATTGAATCTAGAATAGTACACAACTAATTCTAAAACCTGTATAGAAATTAATTTGAATTCACTAATCTTTTTGTTTGTATCCTATTTCAATTCACTATATAACTCAATTTCATAATAAAACACCTTTCAAAAGTTAGATTTTCTAGCTCTAACTTTTTGAGGTGCAGCTCATTATGTATGATAGTCTTTTGGTATTATTTTCATCTATCTTTGTTAAAAGAAAGAATATTTATTATGAATTTGGGATCATCGAGACTACGGCCATGTAAACCTTTTTCACGTTGGACTTGGCGTAGTTTTCTCTGGTGTAACATCGTTTCCTTCTTCGTCCACAATTTTTGATCCCTTCGATGTGGTGACGAACAGTGCGACGATAACCTTCGATGTACTCCTCACGTAGTTTTGCTTGTTCTACTTTTTCTTCTGGGGTCAAGCCTTCTGTTTTTTTCTTTTTGGCCAGCTCGTTAATACGATCAATTTTTTTAGGATCCATGTTTCTCTCCTTTATGATAAGATTTAATCCGTTTAACAGATTTTATTTGGTATTGATTTGGTTAAAACGTGCAAGTTTAGCTGCTTTCTTGGTTAATTGCGACAAGATTGCCAAACGATTTTGACGGACAGCCTGATCTTCGGCCATAACCATAGTATTTTCAAAGAAGGCATCAATAACTGGGCTAAGCGCAAAGAGTTGTTTCAATTGTTGACTTGCAGATCCTGATAAAGTAAGTGTTTCTACTGCTTCTGCCAAGACTTTTTCTTGCTCATTTTCAAATAGTGCTGAATCAACTGTAGCAACTCCTTCTGCCTTCTCAGCCAAGTTAAAGGCACGAGAAAGTGATTCAACAGATGGTTTGAAGTCATCTTCCTTGCTTGCTTCTACGAGCACGCTTGCTGCTTCCAACATATCCGCCACAACAAAGTTTGATCCTGCAATAACTGCTTCCTTGATGTCTTTTGGAGTAGAACCCATCATCTTATCAACACGAGCCTTGATAAAGTTCATAACTTCTGTCTTATTTTCATAAGTCAAGCTGTCAAATTTCAAAGCATAAAGGCTATCAATCAGCTCATCCATAGCAATGTGCCAACCAAAGGCATCCAAGATACGAACCACACCTTGCGTTGCGCGACGAAGGGCATACGGGTCATTAGAACCTGATGGAATCAAACCTACTGAGAAGAAACTCAAAATCGTATCCAATTTGTCTGCAATAGCTAGAACTGCGCCGACCTTGCTCTCTGGAAGTTCTCCTTCAGCTGATGTAGGCATGTAGTGTTCACGAATAGCAGCTGCCACCGCTGGAGTTTCCCCAGCAAGAAGGGCATATTTCTCACCCATAATTCCTTGGAGCTCGTCAAATTCACCAACCATCCCAGTCAACAAGTCAAACTTGTAAATGGCTGCTGCACGGGCTAGGTCAATCGTTTCATCCGCTGACAAGCCTGCTTTTTCTGCCAAGAGAATAGCAATCTGACCAGTACGAATCATGTGTTCACGAAGGGAACCAATTTTCTCATGGAAAGTCACATTGTTTAATTTTTCAACAAGATCTGAAATTACCAATTTTTGGTCTTCACGCCAGAAGAATTCACCGTCTTCCAAGCGGGCTACCAAGACTTTTTCATTTCCTTTGATGACATTTTCCAAATGCTCTGCGTTTCCGTTACGAACAGAAATGAAGTTTGGCAATAGTTTACCGTCTTGATCACGAACAACAAAGTAACGTTGGTGTTCTTTCATTGAAGTCACCAAAACTTCTTCTGGAACTTCAAGGTATTTGGCATCAAAACTTCCCATAAAGGCAGTTGGGTATTCAACCAAGTTCAAGACTTCATTAAGCAAGTCCGCATCAATTTCGATATGTACACCATGCTCAGCTTCGATTGCTTTGATTTGATCAACAATCATTTGCTCACGTTCACGAGGATCCGCGATTACAAAATGCTTACGAAGGTCTTCTTCGTAGCTCAAGGCTGACTGAATCTTAGTTTCTTGTCCCAAGAAACGATGACCACGGCTGACACGATCTCCCTTGATATCAAGGAAATCCAAATCAAACTCTTCTTCATCTAAAAGAACAGTTAAAGTGTGAACAGGGCGGATGTATTCAAAGGTGTTGTTAGCCCAGTGCATGCTGACAGGGAAAGTCAGGGACTTCAAGACATCCACAACACCAGGAACAATGGCTTCAACTGCTTGACCAATTTCTTCCTTAGTGACATAGACATATTCTTCACCCTTGATTTCACGGAATTCGATATCTTCAACAGTCAAGCCTTTCCCACGGACGAAGCCTTGAGCTGCTTTGGTGAAGTTCCCATCACTATCCAAGGCAATTTTCTTTGCTGGACCCTTGAAATCTTCTGTCAAATCAGCCTGTTTGTCTGATAAACCAGTTACACGAACAGCCAAACGACGTGGTGTTGAGAAGGTTTGAACAGCTTCAAAAGACAGGCGGTTTTCCTTGAGGAAGGCTGCCATTTTTTCGCCTAGTTGTTTTTCACTTGGTGTGACAACATAGGCTGGTAATTCTTCAAGACCGAGTTCTACTAATAAGTTTTTTGTCATGTTTTTTCCTTTACATTTTCTTCAATCTTTTTTGATATGAACCTTAGGTACTGGGGACGTCGCTAACTAACTTTGTGAGTCTGTAGGGAAATCTAATGCAAAATTGATCAAGATTTCCAACAGTCTCATCAAAGTGGATTTAGCTGACTGATTTTTGAACCTAAGGTTTCAAAAATCCCCACATAACAGTACGGCGGTGCATATCCCTCTAGCAAGTCTTCGACTTGCCTCTAACGATTTTAGAGCACAGTATTACTCACTATTCTGCGTCTTCTGCTAAGAGTTTAGCTCGTGTCGCTTCATCTAAAAGTGGGTAGCCTAGGCGTTTGCGTTCTGCGACAAAGGTTTTGGCTACAACACGGGCCAAGTTACGGATACGGGCGATATAGCCTGCGCGCTCTGTTACAGATACTGCACCACGCGCATCAAGCAGGTTAAAGGTATGTGAACATTTGAGAACATAGTCATAGGCAGGGTGTACCAAGCCTTCTTCCAAGGCACGGCCAGCCTCTTTTTCAAACTTATCAAAGTTTTCAAGCAACATCTCTTGGTCCGAAATTTCAAATGAATATTTTGAATGCTCGTACTCAGGCTGGATAAAGATTTCTCCATATTTTACACCATCAGCCCACTCGATATCATAGACAGAGTCTACTTCTTGAATATATGAAGCTAAACGCTCCAAACCATAGGTAACTTCAGCAGTCACAGGGCCAGTTGCCAATCCACCGACTTGTTGGAAATAAGTAAACTGAGTGATTTCCATCCCGTCAAGCCAAACTTCCCAACCAAGACCAGCTGAACCAGTTGATGGGTTTTCCCAGTTGTCTTCAACGAAACGAATATCGTGTTCCAAAGGATTGATTCCCAATTTTTTCAAAGATTCAAGGTAAAGTTCTTGGATATTTGATGGAGAAGGCTTCATAACCACTTGGAATTGGTGATGTTGGTACAGACGGTTAGGGTTTTCCCCGTAACGACCGTCCGCAGGACGACGTGATGGCTCTACATAAGCCGCATTCCATGGCTCAGGTCCAATAGCACGAAGAAAAGTGTAAGGACTCATTGTTCCCGCACCTTTTTCGTTGTCATAAGCCTGCATAAGCATACAACCTTGGTCATTCCAAAATTGTTGCAAAGTCAAAATAATTTCTTGAAATGTTAATTTCTTAGACATTGAATACTCCTTATAAAAATAATTTCTTGCGACACGAGTCTGCCTCGTCGATTATACGAGGCAAGACGAGTTAGTACTGCGTCTAGCTCAGCACCCTAGTGCTGAGCGTGGGGCAGTCCGACTGTAAGGAGGTTTCTGCCACTGATGCAGTGGAAAGTCAATTTTTTAGACATTGTTTACTCCTTTTAGTTTATATTATCTTCTTAGATTTATTTATCAAGCAACCAAGAAAAGGCTGGGTCCTGAAAAAAATATGACGTTTGGGAACAGTTTGTAAATTCTGATCGCATTCATCTATTGTACCTAATTTCAAAGCACAAACTTCTGGTATATTTTCTTGAACAGTGAAAATTTGACTATGACAGTTCTGGCAGTAATAACGCTGTTTTTCCTGAAGAAGAACTATAGAAACAAGCTTTTTCTTTTCCATGCAATACTAGCTTTTCACTGCTAACTTTAGCATTAACTGTATAGGCAGACGCAGTTGCTTTCCGACAAAATGAGCAATGACAAAAAACTAATTCCGATAATTCCTCATCTAGAGTGTAGGTCACTGCTTTACATAAACAAGATCCTTTAAGCATTATGCTCCTTTCTACTTAGGCATTAGACGAATTCAAAAAGAACCGAATTTCAACCCCCAAGCCTTGCGACTAGGGGCGTCAAAAACGCGGTTCCACCCTAATTTATTACTTCATTGTTTTTGAAAATACTACAGAAAGCGCCAGCTCTTTATTTTGTCCTACTTGGCTCCCACTATCCCAAGCTCGCTTGAAGAACGCCATAAAACTTTCTTTCCTGCTGACTATTATATCAAAAATTAGAACGATGTACAATTCTTTTTATGATTTTCTAGAAATCCATATCATCAACTCGTGGAGCACCTGACTGAACATCTATCGTTTTCAAGATTTCTCGCTCCTCATGATTCAGTTCAATTCCAAAGCAATCAAGATTAGCCTGAATGCGAGACGCTGTGACAGATTTTGGAAGCGGTAAAAATCCTTCTGCCAAGCTCCAGGCCAAGACTATTTGAGCAACCGATTTTCCATGATTTGCCGCGATTTCTTGGACTTCCTTACTATCAAATAGTTCTCCCTGACCAAAAGGTCCCCAAGCTTCCAATAAAATTCCTTTTTCTCGACAGTAATCTACGACTTCCTCTTGATAGACACCTGGAGCCAAACGAACTTGATTGACCGCTGGAAGAATTTTTGCTGTTTCAAGCAAGGCATCCAAATGATGGGGAAGGAAATTACTAACACCGATAGCACGGATTTTACCTTCTAGGTAAAGATCCTCCATCGCTCTCCAAACTTCTGAATTTCGGATTTTCCAGTGGTTATTTTCTCTGAGTGGTTTTGGATTTGGCCAATGAATCAAATACAAATCCAAATAATTCAAACCCAGCTTCTCTAAATACTCTTCAAAAGCCTGACGAGCTTGCTCATAGGTGTGGTTTGTATTCCACAATTTACTGGTTACAAAAATTTCCTCACGCGGAACGCCACTATCTTGAATAGCACGACCAACGCTTTCTTCATTTTTATAAATCGCTGCCGTATCAATATGGCGATAGCCTGCCTTTAAAGCCTCTAGGACAGCTTGGTAGGCAATCTCCCCATTTTCAGCTTTCCAGGTTCCAAATCCTAGAACTGGAATTGTAACGCCATTATTTAAAGTGTAAGATTTCATTATTTTTCCTTTCTATGAGAAGAAAATCCAAAGAGCCAAATTTTCAAGGAAGACTTTTCTCTTTAGATTTTGTGTATTATTGATTGCGGTCGTAATAGAGTTGGTGAGGTTTAAGACGAGTATCTAACAAATCTGGAATTGTTACAAAGTCATAACCTTGCCCTTTCAAATAGTCAATAACCTTTGGTAAAGCATTCACTGTTTCAGCATGGATATCATGCATGAGAATAATAGAACCATTCTTGACTTCACGCTGAATTTCTGTCAAAATAGCTGCTTCATTTTTACTCTTCCAGTCCAGACTATCTACATCCCACATAATAAAACTCAAATCGAGGCTATTGCGAATGTCGTCTGTAATGGCTCCATAAGGGGGACGCATAAGTTTAGAGCTAGAACCCAACACTTTAGTTAGCGCATCCTCAGTATCAGTAATTTGTTTTTTAGCTTCATCAAGGGAAAGTTTTGAAAGCACTGGATGACTCCAACTATGGTTTCCAATAACATGGCCATCCGATTTCATGCGTTTCAAAATCTCTTCATTACCAGAAACATTCTTACCTAAAACAAAGAAAGTTGCCTTGATACCATACTTAGAAAGAGTATCTAATGCTTGATTTGTCGTTGCAGGATTTGGTCCATCATCAAAAGTCAGGGCCACTACTTTACGATTTTTCTTTTCATAATAGGCCTTATATAGCTCTGCATCCTTATCTAATAAATAAGAGGACTGAATAACTTCAAAGAAACTAGATACTGGCAAGGCAATCTCGTCTAGATTTTCAACTGTCTGACTTGGATAAAGGATAATCTGACTATCCTTATAATCAAAGTTCCATGCAGACAAGTCTTGGTCAGAGAAGGCTTTAACAACTTGATCAATCTTTTCTTGCTCCAATTTCTTATCCTGTAAAAAAGAAGTCAGTTCTTTTGTCAGCTTTTCTTTGGCTTTACTAGCATCTGAAAATAGTTGATCAAGGGTAAAAGGTTTACCATCTTCTGTCAAATGCACTTTCGCTAGACTAGTTTTTTCAGTCTCTTCAACTTTTGGCGAAGTTAAATCATAGACTTGTTTCATCACACTTCGGTTGACAATCCCTTTTAAAGTCGAATCTTGTTTCTCCGTATAATAAAAAACCAGATTTTCCTTGTCTTCCAGATTTTCCTTAATATCCTGTGTCATGATTTCTTTTACAGATGAAATCACTTGCTCCCCTTGGAGAGGATAATAGGCAATTACTTCTGCTTGTCCCTTACGAAAATGATCTTTCTGATTTCCCTCACTCAATTGATTATCTTTATCATGTTTTAAAGACTCAATTTTTTGTTCGAAACTTTGCTTTGTATATACTTTGTATCCAATCATTGAACCAAGGACACAGATACTTACCGAAAAGATAGCTACCAGGGCTATTAAACCGATTCTCTTTTTATCGTGCTCAACACGTTTTGCTCTACTTTTATCCATAGAGATCATCATATCAAATTCAGGCTATAATTTCAATGATTTTGGGAGGAAATAGTATATTAAAAGAGGGTTATTAAAAATAACCGATCTCATTGCTGAGAATCGGTTTTCTAATATATTTAATTAAGTTTATTTTTACATAACATAAAATTATGTAGAAAACTCCTACAGCAATAAATCTTTTGACTTTCCCAATTTCACTTTTTTTGGAATCACTAGATGAATCATATCTCCGAGATACATTCTGGTTGAACCGTTAACGGTTTGGCTTTTACCATTATGGACTTGGGTGGTGATGAGTACGTTATGTGGTAAGTTGAGTTCGTGTACTTGTTTTCCTGCTATTTTATCTGAAACAGGGATTTCAATGAGAGTGACTTCTCCTTCGTCTGAAGCTTCTTCAGGCAGCATTTTTTCTAGCATGGCCTCATAAACTGGGGCACCCTTGAGCAGATCCATGATGATGTAGGCAACTAGGGTTACTAATCCAAGTGGCATGAGATTGCGAATATCTCCTACCATTTCGGTTACCAGAATCATAGCGGTTAAGGGTGCCTTAGATATTGCTCCAAAATAGCCACTCATTCCCAGAATGACAAATATAGGAAACTGCTCTTGACTGACAAGTCCAAGATTGACACAAATAACACCAACTAGAGCACCAAGTAAGGAACCTAGCGCCAAAATGGGTAGGAAAATTCCTCCTGGAAGGCCACTTCCATAACTAATCATGCTCCAAACAAAGCGAATCAAAAAGTAAGCTAATAGAACTTGGAAACTATAATCTTGCTTAGTCAGGGAAAGAACCAGCTGATTTCCACCACCAAGGATTTGGGGTAAGAAGATTCCGACTGGTATGATGAGAATGAAGGCCAGAATTGGATAATAAGCTCTATCCAAATTGATTTTTTGACCAAGCCAATCATAAACTCGACCAACATTGAGCACAGCCTTCTCATAGAGAAAACCAGATAGTCCAAGAAAAACTCCCATAAGGAGGTAAATCCAATACTGGTCTAGGGTCATGAGTGGGATGTTGTCTGGCATATCCAGTACGGGTGTTAGGCCAAATATGAGCAGAGAAACAAAGTTTGCTACGAGACTAGCTGCGAGAGTGGAGACCCAGAAAAAGCGTGAAAAATGGTGATAAACTTCTTCTACCACAAAGAGAAGTCCTGCAATAGGTGCATTAAAGGCCGCAGCTAGACCAGCGGCAGCTCCACTAGCAATCAAGGAGCGTTCCTCTACTGGACTGGATTTGAGCCATTTGGCAATTCCTTTACCACCGACTGCTCCAAGTTGAATACTTGGTCCTTCACGCCCTAGCATAAGGCCACTAGCAATAGCCAAAATTCCTAGAATATATTTTTTCCAAAGTACGCCCCACCAGTTGAGAGTCATCAATCCCTTTAATTCGGCTTCAACTTGAGGAATTCCTGAACCTTTGATGTCTTTTTCTGACCGAGTTAATTTCGCACTGAGCCAACAAACTATTAAATAAAATAGACCAATGATAAAAAGATTGCGCACTAGGTGCGCTTGATCTTGATAAAGTCCTTGTATCAGGTGGAAGCCTTTTTCGATTAAAAACCGAAAAGATCCGACGATGAGTCCGACGACGAGACCCACGATGATGCCTCGCCCAACTTGGGATAATATGGTGCTTGAGGCAAAGGCAAATTCTTTCTTGGAGCTGAGTGTTTCTGACTGTTCCTCCATAATCATTCCTTCTAACTTAACTTTCTTTTTCTCCTGAAACCAGCGATTTAACGGGTTCAAAGCTGGTTCGGTGAATTGGGGTAACTCCTAGTTTTGTGAGGCCTTCCAGGTGTTTAGCTGTTCCATATCCTGCATTAGCAGTAAAATCATAGCCAGGGAACTGCTGATCGTAGTCCTTCATCAATTCATCACGTGTCACCTTGGCTACTATAGATGCTGCTGCGATAGAGAGGGAGTTGGCATCTCCTTTGATGATAGATGTTTGTGAAATTGGTAAATCCAGTTTCATGGCATCTATCAAGAGATGTTCAGGTTGAGGACTGAGCTGGGAGATTGCTTCCTTCATGGCCAGTTTGGTTGCTTCATAGATATTGACTTGGTCGATGATTTGATTATCCATGATACCAATGCCGATTGACAAAGCTTGGTCCTGAACGGCTTGGAAAATCTCCAGATGTTTCTTTTTTGGAATTTTCTTACTGTCGTTGAGGGCTTGAATCTTACAATTTTGAGGTAAAATAACAGCTGCAGCGACTACAGGCCCAGCCAGAGGACCACGACCGACCTCATCAACACCAGCAATTAAGGCCAATCCTTGCTTATAAAGTTCCTTTTCGTAGGAAAGCATGGATTCCAAACGAAGATCCTCATCCAATTCTGCCTGAATGGCTTTTTTACGCTTGCTGATTTCTTTTTGAACTCCTGAGCGATTATCCTTTTCAAGATCTAGAAAAATAGGGCTATCAAGGTCCTTGACCGTTTCAAGGAGTTCTTTGACTTCTTTAATCGTCGCCATCGAGGTCTTCCAATGTATCTAAGGTATAGTTACCGAGTTTGCCGTCGCGGACTTCCTTCACGAAGAGACTGTAGAAACGGTCATAGTCATCACGGAAGCCGAGGGCGCGGGTCATGTCCATAATAATAACAGGCGCTTCTTCTTCAATTTTCATTTGTTTGAAGCGTTCGGCCAACTTTTCTGGATAATGTTCTTTGAAATAATTGAGGCCAAAAATGGTTACCTCGTCCATAGGAAGCAACTGGTCTTTGATAGCTCCAGTCAAGGCCAACTTAATCGCAACAGTTTCATCTTCAAACTTAGGCCAGAGAATCCCTGGTGTATCCAAGATTTCCAGGTCTTTATTGGTTTTGAGCCATTGTTGACCCTTTGTCACACCTGGTTTATTGCCGACAACGGCAATTTTCTTACCAGCCAAACGGTTCATAAGCGTTGATTTACCAGCGTTTGGAATCCCGATAATCATGGTACGCAAGGTTTCAATCTGAATCCCACGTTCTTTCTGGCGAGCAATCTTATTAGCCATGAGCTTCTTGGCTGCGTCTGTTACAACTTTTACAGTTACTTGCTCTTTGGAGTTGATAGCTAGCGTCTGAATTCCTTGTGATTCAAAATACTGACGCCATTCCTTGGTCATTGCTGGGTCAGCCAAGTCCGCCTTTGTTTAAAATCAAGAGTTTTGGTTTATCACCAACGATTTTGGTCAACATAGGATTTTGACTGGATAGAGGTAAGCGTGCATCCACCAAAATCGTTACAAAATCAACAAATTTTAAATTTTCCTGCACCTGTCGACGTGCTTTAGACATGTGACCAGGAAACCATTGAATAGTAGCCATTGAGTTTTTTCCTTTCGTAGCAAAGGTTTAGAGCCCCTATTTTTATTTTACTATCGTTTGAACATAGAGGGTTTTCAAATGAATGGTGTTCAAACAGTTCTTCTTAATTACATGAAATCTACTTTTATATTATATCATGCCTTCTCTATTTTGTCCGATGATAGCCCTTCAAGCTTCCTGAATAGAAAAGCGACTCTATAATATTGTAGTGGGTAAATCCTATGGATATTATGGAGTCTATTTTAATGTAGAAAAGAAGTTCCATAGAAAATCATATGTAATCATTCCTATCACAAAAACCACTCGATATCAAAGAATCAAATATCAGAAAAAGGGACGAAAATTTGTCCTTTCTAGATCTTAACTGACTTCAACCTACTACAGTTGACAAAGAGCCCAAATTAATTTGATATTCCTAATCAATTTGTTCATATCTTATTCCAATCGACTATATATTACTATGATAATTTATTCGATATCCTGAGTAGAATAAGAAAACCACTCATTAATCAGACTAGCGATTTCTTTAGGTGCTTCAGTAAAAAGCTCATGACTAAGTTTTTAGAAAAATAGTATCAAAAATAAGTTGGCAATTCTTTTAGGGGTTTCCTCTCTCTATCTGGTTTCATTAGGATATCGAGGACTAATAAATAAGGTATCCCCCACTTCTCTCTTCAAAAGCTTGATTTTTCATGCAGTCAGAAGAATCCTTCTATATTTTCAGAATTTATAGCTAACTCATATCTATTATACTCCGCATTCAGTGATAAGACTATCTTTACAGCTTCTTCCATATTTTTCTGACCAATGCTTTGCTTCAGATTTCTCTTTAGAAATAAGAAAAGCTAAGTCCGAAACGACTTGAGATTCAATATGGTTTAGCTGCTCTAACTCTGTATCTAAGGTAAAATCTTATCTAAATCTAGATAGCCTGCATCCAAAAAGAATCAGTTTTTCACTTCATGAAATTCCGATGCGAGATAACGAACTAAATCCTCCAAGAGAATGGCCTATCAAACAGATATGTTCTTTTCTCAACAATCTTATTTTTAAACCATGCTTTCAATTCTGTTTCATCTCGAGATGCTTTTCATGCACGATTTAGAAAACAGACCTGCGAATCTAACTCTTGAAGAAAATCCCTTTGCTATGATAGATATTTGCTTCCCAGACCGCCAATAAAAATGTTTTCATCCACTACTTAATACTATGCTTATTCATCTTTTTGTTCAAAAGATAGTCGTGATAATCTGACGCAATTCTTCGCGTTCTTTTTCTGGAATATCACCACTTGTTTGAGCTGCAGCGTAGAGTTCAGGGTGTTCAATTGAAATACGTTTAATCGTACGTGTCGTAGCATGTTTTTCTGACGAAAAACGGAATGCGCTTAATCAAAGTCTTGTGGTACTAGCGCAGAATCTTCTCAGCAGTTTTCCTTGTCACTAATCTTAGACGTCGTCAGCCCTTCTTAATCATTTCCTGTTCTTTTTCTGTAAAAATCTTTTTAATTCCATTCGATTAGTCCTCCTATTTTTCTTTAAAGTTAGAATTATATACCAATTGTACTTAAAGACGACAAATAGTCTGTTTGTAAAATGCTCTCTATACTACAATTTTCTGTCACTCTTGAAATTGCTCTTTAATGAAAAATCACAAATCCTTTTGGAGAGATGACAAGCTGATTCTCTAATTCTTGGCAATTGCTATCTAGTGCTACTACTTCTTTCTCTACAATACAATCTTCTGATTGATTGGTTAAAAAGATAGCTTTTAAGGAACTGTCCTTCATATTTCCACTCCAAAGCAACTACATCTTGTTTGATGGCTATACTTGCCATGCAGAAACTGATTACTGACGAATTTGCGAATCTGATCGCCTCTTCAAAATTCAGCATATCATTGTCTCTTGATACGCGTTCCCCAAGGCATACAACGACGACAATCTCGGGTCTGATCCTCCGGTCAGAAAGCTCTGTCCGTAATAGATACGGTGTCCTTTGACAAAAAGAAAGGCTAGGGCTGATTTGACCAGTTGAACATCTTCATTTGCCGTCCACAAAAGCACGTTCTGTATCATGCAGATATCAGAAGATTAAATATCACTTCTGAAATCTGCTGGTTTGTAATACATAGATTAGCCATCAGTCTCATCGATGAATTGGTCCTTTCTTAATTCCTCGTAAAAATAGTCCTGATACTATCAGATAAAGGATAATTCATACATGGAACTCATCGCTATTTAGCCAAGGCTGAGATGTATGCCAGACTTCTCCTAGGATATAAAGATCAGGCTTAGCTAAAACTGCCTTTGCAAAATCCCTCCAAAAACTGATGGTCAATCTCATTAGCCATCAAACGCCAAGCATCAATATCAAACTCTTCAATCCAATAAGTCGCAACCTTTAAGATAATCCTTGACCTCTGGATTTAACATTTAGCTTTAAAGCATCAGTCCTCGAAACCAAAAGCGTGATAGGGTAACTCTCTCTTATTGGCTAGTTTTCGTAGTCACTGGGGAATTGTTGAATATGAAACCAATCGCCTTATAAGCAGACTGTTCACCATTTTTGGACAACATCTTGCCATTGAGGAGATTGCGAACCAATATGATTAAATACAGCATCCAGCATGACTTTCATACCGCTGATAAAACTTGCTCGATCCAGCTCGAAAGTCTCCTTGTCTCCAATGACGATCAATTTCAAAGTAATCTGTCGTATTGTACTTATGATTGCTCGTAGATTCAAAGATGGGACAGAGATAAAGTCCAGCTAATGCCCAAGTCTTGCAAATAATCCCAGATGGTCATAATCCCCTGTAAATCACCACAAAATCATACTCTTAGGTGTGATAGATGAATCTGTCTAAAAGCCCCTCTGGGTTTAATTAGAGCATTCCATTACCATCTCTCTCAGGAAATATCTCGATGCCACCTATCTGGAAACCCAGTCAGGAACCTGGCAGGCATCAATCTCATGAAGATAGGCAACTAAATCCGTTTTCCAATAGCATGAAGATTTTCTGAGAATTTTCCACACACACCCTTTATCACCATACAAAATACTTTGATCTTTCGTATCCTTGAGTTCAAAGAATACTGGATACGTGCAAAGTAGCCGGACACTTCTAACCTGCCAATAATCAAATAGGGCAACTGAAAATTATTTTGGACATTTTCTTTTTGTATCATCACTCCTCCATAAAAGATAAAAGGGTCTCCATAGTGTCAAGTTGTTCTTTCAATGTCCCTTTCTTAGTTCGAATCCTAATATGAAGCTTCTTATCACTATAAAGATAGGCAAACTCGACTCTGGCCTATGGTAAATGGCACTTAATTCCATCAATTTGTCTCCTTGAGTTCCAATTCAAATTTTTACGCAAACGTTTTCATAATTGTGATTCTAGTATACTACTTTCGTATTTTATTTTCAAGACTTTGTCCGCCAGATTCTAGTGGTTTGGTTCTTAAATAGCAGCCAGTCTTTACAACTCAACTACTTTTTCAAATGATGATTCACCAAATGTCTTTCAGCCACTCTATCTTTTAAAATCCTTATTGTTATTGTGCTCATTTCGATAAGAATCTTGGGAAGAAGCCTTGTAAATACTTAAAACCGTTTCCAAACTTGGAACGCGAAAAGTGATGTTTTCGAGATGAATCAACTCTATATCCGATTCCGAAACTCCAGCAAAAATCAGGTAAAGATCGATACTTCCGAATTCAACACTAGACCATCTTTTGGAATTCATGCTCATGAATATCTATTAAGGCATAGCCTAAGTGTTTCATCACTTTTCATTATCTTATCCCACTCATAAATTCTGAAATGATCGGGTGCTTCAACCTCTGGGGTCACTCAGGCACGCATGAATGTCAATGTCAGACGGCCCCATTCTTCATTTGATCGGTATTCAAACCCCAGCCCCCATGAGCGTCGGAGTGATTCCAACTTGGTTTAAATGAGAACAAATTGTTCGAAATTCATCAAATAAATCTCATCTCCTCAATCGTTGATATAGAACTTAATTTCGTTGTGAATAATAAACTAATTTTTACCTTCTACTCTTTCGGTTTTGAACAGACTTCATTATCTTGCCCCGATACCTGATTTCTACAGGTAGGTTATCTGACTTATCACCGTCAACATCTGACTCCAATTCACTATCTGAAGAGATCTTAATAGTACGCGCTCTGATATACTCAATATTATCATTGCCGACAACATCATCTCTTTAGTAAATCAGGAATGACGGATAATTTGGAGAATATTGAAGCATCTTTTCAGAATCAAAATGTTGGCATAGATATCCTTGTTTTCCTTCAAAGATGTCAGACGAAGTAATTTGTCAAGAGAACAAAAACGACTAGCTTCACCAACATAATTTCCATTCTCTGTCTCCCACCTTAATGTTAAAGACATGGATCTGTCATAACGGACTTCATGGTATTTTACAGCATGAGGCAAGAATACCAAATTTTGTCTTATCTTCAATTTCAACGTTGTGAATCGCCTCAGGTAGAGAACCGATACTAAGATATAACCAAAATAATTGTCATTCGCTTTTCCGATATCAATCTTATTGGTTAAAGTTGAAATCGAGTTCATCAATCGCGCCATCGATGTCTTGATTGATTTCCAACAGTTTTTAGTAATAAGGTTACCCGTACCGCCTGGGATAATCCCTAACTTAGGAATGTAGTCTCTCTCAGCAATACCCGAAATGACTTCGTTGACAGTCCATCTCCACCAAACACAACCACTGCATCGTACTGCTCACGAGACGCCTCTTTGCTGCCAAAATAATGTCTGCATCCAGCGCTTTTTCGGTAATTTGGTTTCCCACGCGATCAAAGTATTCTTTGACTTTATTCTCCAGCTTTTCTTTTAGCAATCAGGCCACAGCAAGAGGTAGGCTGATAATTATCATTGCTCATTAATTTTCTCGTAATATTCGTTAGAAATCTTTATATTTCATTATAAGAATTAACATATCCCTCTATACAATGAAAAATACAGAAAAGAGAGCTGCGATGTACTGGAGATTAATACTTTGGCTCCTATTTTTCCATCGATACTACTACACGCATCCCTAGGAGTTCATCCAAGTGAGAATAGGCCTTATCCTTAATCCAACTCCAGGGTACCATAAAGCTGCCTCTGCTATGCTTTCCTGTGATTAAGCTGCACGAGTATCACTGTCGCCACCCAGTGAGATGGGAGCTTTCCACCCGCTATCGTATAACATTTTATTTCATCAGCATATTCGGAGTCAGATTCTTTTGAATAAATTTTTCCCAGCTTTTGATTTCTAACTTCTTTTCCAAAGAATAGAAGCTACTTTTACTTTGTTTAATTAGCGAAGACTATTTTCGTCTGCACAGAAATCCTTTAAATTAGTGATGACCATTGACAGACCGAGTGCTCATACTTGGCATAATCTGAATTTCCATAATAAACTTTTAGCATATCTTGGATTGTGAAAACTTCAAATCATTTTCTTTTTACTTTCTCTCCAAAGCGGTCGCCATATCACTATGATAAATTTAAAGGGTGAAACATCTGTTAAAGGTTGAGAGAAAATACTAAAGTGAGTGTTAAAGGAGAATCCACGACCAAGCTAAGGGCGTATCTAAGGCAATAGCTTCCACTCGTTTCTTTTTCCCCTTTTATTGTAGTGATTTTTAGTCAAATTACCCTTAAAAGATTACTGCTCAATAATATGATTGGCGTTCTTGTTTGGTGCACTCTACTGTTCCAAAGTTCTAATAACTTGCATATTTGTGAAAGTTCATCACTGATACCAATGAAGTATTTATTAAACTCATCAAATTCGAAGTGCCAGATGCAAATTCTGGTCTGTTCTCTCTACTCCAATTATTTCCTTTAGCTCCACAGCACCATCTAATGCCCATAATGAGGTTTTAGTTTCTCTTTATTTGAGCATTAGCTCCGTTTCACTAACAAACTCACACTCAACGCGTGGTGCGTCGGAGGAAAGATCCGGGTCACCAGCTGGACTCTCTTCAACTCCATAGCCCAATTCTGGTAGAGTTTGATGTCACACGCGCCATAGACAGCGACAATGCATGACGAGATATAGGCAATGCCGGTCTGCTCCCTGTTTGGCTACTTACCTTTGATCAAAGCTTTCTGTTAAGCCACGCGTGGAGGATTCAGACCTGATAACTTGCCGGTCGAATACCGTCTTCAGCCAATTCTTCATAGCGTTTTCAGCTGTGCATACGCAGACGCCAGTGGGCGTTTTGAAACATTGTTCGAGCTGAGCATTCTTCTATGCAACTTCTCAACCGCTACCGTCACTTCAACACCGCAAACTTCTTTGACGTGTTTCACCGCAACAGAGAGGCCATCGTTCCTATGCAGAACAGGCATCGATAACCACATCATCTGATTTTAATGCTGCAAAGTCAACTCGCTGTTTGATAAAGTTTTTCAGCCATTTTCAGTATTGACTTGGTAAGTGCGGGTCCAACGATTTGGTAGTCATTTCCCAACATCTGGTCAGTGATAAAGTCTTGTCCATAAAGTGCGCACCATTCCTTACCAAAATTGCATTGGTGTTCTGGTCATTGATATGTTGCACTGACAGACATACTCTGGAATTGCTTGATGACTTGTTCAATCAATTGGTCAACACGGAAAACTTTTAGGTCAGTTGTTACCAACATAGCATGATTTGCTCCTGAATAGTGACTGACGCACCACAAGATTCGAATCAAGCTCAGACTTCTTCCTTTTCATCATATAGGTTTCAAATCATAACGAGCGGAGCAAGTCATGCAGGGCCTACTACTACCTCATCAATCACAGGATCTTGGATAAAGAAATCTTCTGAGGCAGCGAGGTCATGAGAATTCTTACGGACAAAAATCCTGTTTCCAGACACCATTAACTCGACGAACAGGCATGCCTTATTGCGATACTTGACTGGATTTTGCATATCTAAGTTTCAGCAACTTCTCATTTGCAATTCCCACAATCTTGTAGAGACTGTCCTTGACGCGTTTGGTTTTAAACTTGAGCTGTTCTGGATAGGCAAGATGACCCTAAATCCGCGATTCCTGAACGCAGGTGTCAAATCAAATCTTGATTACGGTGTGGTGACTGGACAAGGTATTCTTCAACTTTTCCCAAAACCAATCTTTTTATTTACCTTGAGGACACGCATAGGATCACTCGGTAAGCATTCTCTACAAAAAGACCAAACCATCTACCTTGGCAACTCCTGCCTTCATGTGTCAAATCAACAATTTCAACTTACAATATCATCTTTAACATTCTACTTCTCTTTCTATTGGCTCGACAAAAAGACGGCAACGTTACGGTTACCATCTATTATACCATGAAATTTTGTAATCAGATTCTCTTTATCTGCAGTTGATTTCTTTAAATGTAGCTTTCTGCATCCGTTGCTGATAACACAATTGTGTCTCTTTCAATCTTTCCTTGACTGTCAATCAGGTATTCTGCAGGAATGCTTCGAATTTGATAAAGCTGGAAGGTGGTTGCTTTTGGTATCATAAAGCACTGGGATATCCTTATAACCTTGATCTTGGAACCATTGTGGGAATTGCTCAACAGTTTTTTCACCTTGAATACCCGGTGCAATGACACTAAGAATTTCAAAATCGCGATCTGGTTTTGCAGCTAATTCCATCAACTCAGGCATACTTTTCACATGGACCACACCAGGAAGCCCAAACTTCAAATAGACTTTTTACCCTTATAATCGATAACACTTCACTTTTACCATCCATGGACGAGGTGAAGTCTGGAGCATCTTTTCCAACAGCAATTTGTTGTACAGTCTGTTGCTGTTGTTTTGATTGCTGTGGGCTTGAGTCTTTTAGTCTCTTCCTCACCACAGGCCATCACTAGACTAATGACAAGAGGCTTAAGCCAGCAAACATTACTTTTTCATCTTTTTCTCCTTTATTCAAAAATTCAGCTAGAACATTTACTTGTCCTAATAGTAACAAAATTCCCATTAAAATAATGAGGAAACCACCAATTTTTCTTCAGTAGCATCATATGCACGTTTAATTTTACTAAAAATAAGGCATTACTACACCTCGAAGCTAGAGCCAAAATCAAAGAAAGGAATAGCCATCCTAAAGTGTATAAATCAAGGTATAGATAGCACCTTGCCAAGCGCCATTGCTCCCCAGAAAGCCGCAAGCGCTAAAACAGAACTCAAAAACCGGACCATGCGAAGGCGTCCAACCAAAGCTAAAGGTAATACCGAGTAGGTCAAACTCAATAACGATTGGCTTCGATTTCTATAAAGTAAAGCTGAACCTCTAATTTCTTAAAAATGAAGAAATTCCATCTGTGTCTGAAAGAGCCGACAATCAATGTCCCATGGGATAGCGAAACCAATTGGCATAGAGAATATTACCAAGTATCAGCACCAAATCCTAGAATAAAAGAAAAATGAGTGAAATACCGCGATAAAGCAAAAGCGTTCGAATCAACCTGACCAAGCTAAACTTTTCTCCCAAACAAGTACTTTTTGCACTTTCCTGATCATCCAGCAAAAATTCCAGCATAAAACTGGCAGAAGAGGAAAAATACAGGAGAAAAGAAGGACAGGACACCTGCTAAAAACGGAGATTGAAAATGACTAGCGTTTCCACAGAACCAACTTTCTTAAGAATTTACACTATTGTACTATAAATATTAAAATTTGTATCAAGTTTGCTGGTTAACTGTTTTTAGTCATTATATTATATGAAAACAAACCCTGTAATAGTAACACTATGTTTTCTAAAAACATTGTTAGAAATTGATTTGAATTTCTCAATCAGTTGTTCAGTTTTCATTTCACTATAGATAAAGAAAGATTGGAAGAAATTTGTCCAAGACGACTTTTTTCTTCGATCTACTTTTTACTTATTTTACAAGTTCCTTCTTCACCTTGACTGAGTCAAGATAACAGGACCATCTTTCGTAATCACGAATTGGTGTTCATACTGACATGACAATCCACCGTCAATGGTCTTATGGGCCCTCAACCAGTTTTCATATCTGTATCGATTTCCCAGTCACCTGTAATGATCATTGGTTCAATGGTTAAGACCATTCCTTCACGAAGACAGAAGTCACGACACACAATACCATAGTTGGGAACCATTGGTTCTTCGTGCATGGTTGAGTAACACCGCGACCAACAAATCACGCACTACACCGTATCACTGGCTTTTCAGCGTATTCTTGAATAGCCGACCGATATCACTGATACGATTTTCCAACAACAGCTTGTTCAATCCCTTGTACATAGCTTCTTTGGTTACATCCATCAAGTTTTCACTTCTTCGGACGGTGTACCTGCAGCATATAAAGCCCAACATGAGATCTGCAAGACCACCAGAATAGCTCGGTGAGTTTCTTCATTTGCTCAACATTGTTGAAGTTTTAATTTTTGAGACATTCAGATCAGATTTAGCAATCAGGACCTCCCAAAACCATATCAACTTTGAGCAAATCACCATCTTTCAAAATATAGTGACGAGGGAGCATGAGCTACTTCATCGTTAAGAGAGCAACAGGTAGCATAAGGATAGTCCATCATGGCACCGTCAACCCCAATCTGAAGTGGAAGGAAATTTTCTTTCCTTACAACGACGGCGAACGTGTTCTTCAACTTCCCACATATCTACGCCTGGCTTAATCATCACGCAAGCCAATGATGGATACTTTGCTAAAAATCTACCGGCCTGTCCATAGCTTCGATTTCACGAGCTGATTTTTAATGTTATCATTTTTCTCCTAGTTTCTAATTAATTTTAACAGTCACATTTGCTTTTGAAACAATCTGATGACCATGCGATAAATATCGTAATCAATAATAGCTGATCGTCTAGTATGATGGATGATGCGTGCTTGAATGCGCAGTATATCATCTATCTGAACAGCCTGCAAAAAGTAGATCAGCATTTGCTCGATGATGAGATTGCGACCACTATTCACAACTAAATCTTGGGTCATGTGAGTCAGAATTTCTGGCCAATCACACCATTGGCCAAAACACCGTTCTTCTCTAGCAAAGGTTCCACTGTAATCACTACTTCATCATGATGAGAGAGAAAGTTTTTGACCAATCTGCTCAGAAAGTAGGTAGGGAGCAGAAACTTGGGAACGATCATCTTCTCCATGACATCTCGTCTGGTTACAACCCCAAGCAAGGTTTGATTATTTTCGAACAACTGGTACCATTTCAAAGTCTTCAGCAATCATCCGTTGACTCACATTGGCAATATTTTGTCGATAACCCAACCAAAATAGACTACGAGACATGACTCTTTGTCAATTGTGGTACTTGGTGACTTATCACCCAGCGTCTCTCATGGTAACAGCAACAACAACCTGATGTTGATTGATAACTGGGGAAACGGCTGCTACGATTCTACGAACTAAGTCCAAATAATCTTTGACTGTGTCGGTTTCTCTCAGAAAACCATATTCATGACTCGGACGATAAAGTTTCTCAACGCATCAGAATATCTGTTTTGATTTGAACATTTGACAAGGCTTTATTGATCATGGCATCGACAGTGAAAGTGTCATGCTTCCTTCAGAACCGAATCCTCTTTTGATTGGCCGCTTAATACATCATCATGAACCTGAAATCACCTGTAACCAGAACTGCATTACTCTTTTCGCCATACAGCTGACTGATGGGTAATCGATCTCCAGACAATCAAGAGTTCCCCCATCGTGAAGGTAGGACAAATTTTTGTTCAGTCATGGCAACAATTGACTACTAAATTTCTCTCTCTCAAACCTTTCTTGCCCAGCCAGAACCTCAGAAGAAGTCACTTCTGCAATTTCAGTAAAAGTTAATCTTTTCAATCGCAACTTTTCGGGATTGACACGATTCGTTCCACTTTGGGACGGGTCTCCACAATTCACTGGTTTTTCAGCTTCCTTGATAGCGCGATAGGCTGTCCCATCACTGACTCCCGATGGTTTGAAATGCTACGAACACTGACCCTTTTACCTACTGGTAATTCCTCCAAAGCAGCTAGGAATTTCCGATGTCACTCATTGAATTCTCCTTTACTACCGAAATTCAAGATAATCCCATTTTCTTTGTGTAGCGATCACTTCCCTTAAACTGACGGACAAACTAAATCCAGCCCTTAAGACAACTCTTTGGCTAGCTTCTATTTCTCAAGGTGGGCAATGATGGATAACTGTTTTAAGCCAAATTTCAAAAAGAAAGCTGACAAATTTTTCTAACAACCTCTGTCAGTCACTCACTTTGTGACCACATCTTTTTCTCAGATAGCCAAGCTCAGCTTCTTTTTGATTTCATCTAACTTCAAACTTTAATAGGAACCAATCATTTGTTGATTTTTCTGGTCACAAATAGCCCTACACTCCCAAAGGGGACTTTCATAAGTACTGGGCCAGTGCATATTGACTTTCTTCCAGACTTGCCTGATTGGGAAAAATAAATTGTTATTTTTCAGGATTTTGAGGCGATCTCATGGAAGTCTTGACTATCACTAAAAAGAAAGGACGCAACATACAAGGACTCCGTTTCAGAAAACATTGCTACTGGTCCAAATATTCATACACCTCTACGGGTTTAATCCTCAACAAGTGTAATATCCGCTCCTAGATTACGTAATTTTTCAATAATATCAGAATAACCACGTAAGATAAACTCGATATTGGTAATTTCAGTTTGCCCCTCAGCCATAAACCAGCAATAACTAAGGCTGCACCAGCTCTCAGGTCAGTTGCTTTAACACTGGCTCCACGCTAAATCCACGACCACCTGTGTACAAAATATGACCATTTGTCGTCGAAATGTCCGCATCCATCTTGCTCATTCAAAACATGATTTACACGTCATAAATCGTATCAACAATTGCTACCAATGATCCATTCGCTCTTAGTAGAAGTGGGTGTAATCGGTTGCTAGCAAATCAGTCTGCAAAAGCCTGGGTAAAGGAGCTGTCTTAATATTGATTGCTTTCAAAATTAGACTGTCTCGACAAAAATCTGTCTTCAGATACAGTCATTCTCACTCCTATTTCTTCCAGCTTAGCTTAATAAATCCTTCAGGTGTTCAAAAGAACATGTTATACGAATTCCTCGCCGACTGCAGCAGCTAAAAGAAATATGTTCCAGCTCGATGCGGTCTGAATCACCTGATGACGGCTTTCCATGCAATCTTTTCAACACCATCAATAATGATGATTAGTTCCTGCGGATAGGGGTTCATATTATTCAAGAGTAGAATCAATAATCTCAGTCTCACGGGCCGCATTTTCACCATGTCCATTTGTGCTTTAAGCATCGCAGCAACTCATCGTATTAATCGCTCGCACCCACAACAACTGTATCCATGTAAATACTTGCACCATAAGTCCCTGTATCTTTAGCAGATAACTTCAGTGTTGTCCCCTCGTAGCTAACAGTAGAACCCATAGCTTCATGCCTTAAGGGGTAGGTCAATCGGACGAGGACCAGATCACATCCTCTGAGTAGACCAACTGTCGCTTCACCCCAAAAACGGCCTAAGAGCTCCCATAATAGTAAGATGCACGAACATGTTAATTTACCATAAGGCATTGAATATTTTGAACACCCTTGATCAACCTCAAGACATCGTCAGTAACGCTAACAGTAGCTCCCATCAATTCCATAATTTCGACAAGACTGCTACATCCGAAAATATCTGGGAACACAATCCGAAAGTCACCACATCATCGGCCAAGATAATAGCCGGAATTAAGGCTACAAAGTATTTTTACACCACTAATAGTGATTTTCACCCTTGTAGTGGCAACCATACGGATAACAATCTCATTCTAAGTTTTTAATACTTTTCAGATTTCTAATGAAGGTCTTTAAAATAAACATTACATCATAAATGCAACCTTTTTCCATCCTTTTCACTTTCTTTATTGAATAGGGCAATAAATAGATTAAAGTTGCAAAGTCAGTCCATATTTCTTTATGAAACATCTTTTGATACCAAAGCTCCTAAATTAAGAATTATAAATACTCAAAAATTGTGGATTTTCACCATCTAATTTCAACTGGGCATGTCAACCATAAAGAGATAATAGTCTTTGCACATTTATAGTAAGAAGACAAAACAACTCATGTCTGTGTCACCACAGATAATCTCACCACTGACCTTTCTCTCATCTCTATATTCAATTGCATAGTCGTGGTATTTAGCTGATTCAGGAAATCAAACTTCCGAGTTTTTCAATATGACTGACCAGTGGGTTCTGACTCTCGTGCGCAGGTTTCAGATCGTCCCATCCAGAGCTACATCTATTCAAACCCACAATGACTAACAACAGCTTTTCTCTTTACTCTACTACCGTTTCCAGCAATTT
>BNJU01001980.1_pt1 | contig 71933 bp, 84 predicted proteins | sample 8539281 | NCBI WGS metagenome assembly BNJU01 (sample SAMD00202456, study PRJDB9452) | human saliva metagenome | isolation source: human saliva | place: Japan | reverse complement strand
GATTCTCCGGAAGATTTTGGATGGGAAATACCGTCTCTATTCATTTCCCGAAGTTACAGATGGAATTTATCGACCAGGGTATTCATCTTCTCTGATTGAGCGGACAGTTCCTCTGAGGCGGTTGCGGATTCTTCCGCAGTGACAGTATTGTTCTGTACAACAGTGGAAATCTGTGTCAGACCGTCGCTGAGTTCGCTGATTCCTCCCGCCTCTTTTTCGGATGCATGGGAGATAGAAGAGATAATCGTGTTAATCTTCTTCGTTTGGGTGGAAACGGCACTGAGGGATTCCTTTGGTTTCATCCGATATTCTGGCTCCGCGGCTGACCGCCTCCATCGTTTCTTCAATCAGAGATGCCGTGTTCTTTGCCGCTTTTGCGGATTTTTGTGCAAGATTACCGACTTCGTCCGCAACGACGGCGAAGCCTTTTCCTGCGATACCTAGCGCGCGGCCTCAATGGCGGCATTTAAGGAGAGAATATTGGTTTGGAAGGCAATGTCATCGATGGTCTTGATGATTTTACTGATTTCGTTGGATTTTTCTGTAATATCCTGCATTGCGGCAGTCATTTCTTCCATCTTCCTGTTGCTTTTTGTTACTGCTTTTTCCGCATCTTCGGAAATCGTCAGGGCATCGGCGGACATTTCCGCTGTTTCTTTGATGTTTGCGGAAATGGCGTCCATCGTAACACTGAATTCTTCGATAGAACTGGCCTGGTCGGAAGCCCTTTTGGACAGGGATTCCGCGGAAGCATTTACCTTTCCGGCGGAAGTGTTGACGGAGAGTGCACTGCTTTTGATTTCTCCCATCGTTTCATTTAAGTCTTTCAGAATCTCCTTTAAGTTCGAAAGAAGGGGAGCATACTCTCCGGTGTAGAGTTCCTGATTTTCAAAATCAATACGCAACTCTCCGCCGGCGATGGCGTAGAGCTTTTCGGACAAATCATTGATGATACTCCGGATTCGGGTGACGACTTGTCCCATGCTCCGGAAGATACCGCCGATCTCTGTCCTGATAGTCATAATGAATCTCTTCCGGGAAGTTTCCTTTTGCCAGGCTGTCTCCGGTGGAAACAATTTTTTGTAGCGGTTCCAAGCTTTTTCGGATAAAGAAGTGTCCTGCCCCGACCAGAATCAGAATGCCCAGTAGAGAAACGGGAAGGGCAATCAGAATCATGTGGGAAATGGCGGAAGTATATTCTTTCTCGGAGACGGCAATGGACACCCACCAGGTGATTCCTCCACCTTGATGGGACGGGCATTGTACTGCACAAGTTCTCCCTTGCTGTTTACGATATGGGTGGAGAAAGGCTCATTTGCATCAAAGTGCGTCTTCAGGGTTTGATAGCTTTCCTTGGGGAAAGATCTCTTCAGGTTTTTTTCTTGTCCTCTTCTGATTCATGCTGTACATGATGAGTCCATTACTATCGATGGCGCTGCTGTAGAGCGTTTTGAACCGCGCATCTTTCTGCTCCAGAATAGCAAAGGCGTCCGTGTCCATATCGAGGATGACGACACCCTTGAATTTTTCTTCAAAGTAAATGGGAACAACAACGGATACAACGTATTCGTTTGTGCCGAAGTTGGCATAGGCGTTGGTAAGGATTAATCCGTCCCGTTCTTTAGCGCGAACATAATAATCCTGGTCTTTATAGTTGACATAAGCGGCATTGGTCACTTCTCTTTTTTCCACCTGTTCCCTTGTCATATAAGGGGCATATTCTTCAATTCCCGGGTAAAAGGCGTCCGGCTCCAGGAACACGCCTGCGCCGACCAACACGTCATTGTTTTTTATCGCGGAGTAGAGAGAGTCGAGTAACGTTGTTTCCGCATTATAGCGGCTCGCGGGAATTGCGGTATTGATGATACGGGAGCGGAACATGGTGCCCGTCATGTCCTTCTGTTTCCAGACGATTTCGTAATCGTCGTAGATGGTCCAGGGATTCGAGGGGACACCGCCGTTTTGGTCATTTTGCTCGTAGATGTTTAGCATATCGTCTTTTATGGTGTCTCCGATGTTTTCTGCCTGTGTTACGACATTATCGAGGTCGGCGATACCCAGGCGAATCTTATCATTCATATTGCCCTGTAGGCGTTGTAAATCGCTTTTTCCCATCTCAATGATGGAAAAAGCTGGTTGCGGTGAGAACCAGGATACTGAGCACGGCAATGATGATGGACATACGGGAACGCAGCTTCATCTTCTTCCAATGGGAGAAGGTTTTCCTGCTTTTCTTTCTACCGATTCTCTGCGTGTCCAAGTTCTCTGCATCTGTTTTCATGTTCTTTTTCCTTTCGTCATGGTGAGTCTGTACAATCTTGTCTTCTATAGCATCGACGGATGAGAGAAAAATTAATTAAAAATATATGATATAATTACAAAAATGTTACAAAAATTAATAATAAAATGCTTTTATAATCTGTTCAGATGGTTCAATTTATAAAAAGGGTATAAAGAGAAAAGAGATTTGCATCGGAAAGGAAAAATGTGATATTTGTAACACTATTTTCTCTCCTTATGCTAAAGTGTAGGCATAGGAAAGGAGGAAGGATGAAGCTGATTGCAGGAAAAGTATTTTCCATAGCGGAAGACTGTAAGCCCAAAGAAGGTTGCACCGTGTCCAGAGAGGTGGAAGGCGGGGAGAATGCAATCGCGATCTTTTCTTTGGACCGGAAAACGGATATCAGTCCGGGAGATTTTTTTCGGAGCATAAGTTTCTGCTCTTGCACGAGGGAGACTTGCAGGTTTATCAGAAGGAAGAAGAGAAGGCGGAGGGGAAGAACCCGGTTCTTTCCAAAGGAGATGCCATACTCTGTAAGGTAGGCGTACCGGTTGGAATGTGCACCGAGAAAGCTGCGGTGTATACGGAAATCAATATAAGGAGGAAGGAAAATCATGAATGAAGCGGTAAAGGCGGGAGAAGTATTTCAGTTGAAGGAGCTGGTTCCGTACGAGCGGGAGAAATCGTAAACAGGGATGTGATGCATAATGCGAAAATGAAGTTTGTGCTGATGGCATTTGACGAGGGAACAGGTCTTTCCGAACACGCCGCACCGGGCGAAGCGATTGTATTCGCTTTGAAGGAAAGCGACCATCAATTATGAAGGAAAGGATCATCTGATTCAGGCAGGAGAGCAGTTCCATTTTGCGAAAGGCGGACGGCACAGTGTGAAGGCGGAGGGCAGATTTAAGATGGCTCTGCTGCTGACTTTTGGAATAAGTTCCTTCAAAGTGAAAAAGTTTTGAAAATACCAAAGAAGGTTGATAAGCACCTTCCTTTCTGTACAATAGACTGTACAGGAATGGAGGTGCTTTTTATGATAGCGGTAAACTATACGACCATGCGAAATAATTTAAAGGAATACTGCGATCTGGCAACGGATAACGGAGAAAACAATCATTATTACTCGAAAGGAAGACAAAAATGTAGTTGTTTTAAGTCTGGAGCAGTTTAATGAGATGGAAAAAGAATTACGAAATGCACGGTATTTGGATAAACTGGAGCGAGGATTTAAACAATTGCTGGAAGGCAAAGGAACTGTACACGAATTGATTGAGGATTAAGATGAGAAAGATATGGTCCGATGAAGCCTGGGAGGATTATCTGTATTGGCAGGAACAGGATAAAAAACATTAAAGAAGATTAATTCCTTAATTAAGGATATAGAGAGAAATGGTTTACAAAGGAATTGGAAAATCTGAACCCTTAAGATATCGTGATGGCTGGAGCAGAAGGATTGATAAGGAGAATAGACTCGTTTTTACCATTGTCTCTGGTGAATTACTTATTGTTTCATGTAGAGGGCATTATGAAAAGTGATGCCAATGCAATGGAATAGAACTTGCTAAAGTACCTTCCTTTCTGTACTATAGGCTGTACAGGAAGGAAGGTACTTTTTTGATAGTGAGAAAGTTTACGTTCAGGAGAAATAAGGAGGCGTTTTATGATTATCGATAAGTTGGAGAACATTTCGTTTTATGCACCGATTCTTCCTAATCTGGAGAAGGGAATGAAGGCGATTTCCGATTTGAAGAAGAAGGGAGCGTTTGCACCGGGAAGATATGACTTTGAGGGCGGATTCTTTAAGGTGGAAAATGGCAGTACGAAGCTCTTTACGGATGGGACGTATGAAGCGCATAAGAAGTATATCGATGTGCAGATTATAGAAGACGGTTCGGAAGAAATCGCCTGGGATACTTTTAGAGAGTCTTACGGAAACGGTTCCGTATAATGCGGAAAAAGACGCTGCGCGCTATACGGGAGATTTTTCCCATCAGATGAAGATCGGCAAAGGAATGTTCTGGGCTGCGTTCCCCTGGGACGGCTATAGACCCTGGTGCGCATTCGAAGGAAGAGCAACAGTACACGAAGATTATTTTGAAGCTCCTTTTTCAAGCATAAGATTTATATATAGGAGTAAGGGGATAAGAATGAATTTACAAATGATTGCGATTGTGCTCTTCATTTTGATGTATGTCGTGATGATTGCGAAAACGGAGTGGAGGCTTTATGCCATCTGGACAGTCGCGGTGCTCTTTTGTTCTTTTCGGTATCCCGAAAAGGAATCCGCTGTACTGGTTGTCCGTCATCAATTGGAATGTCATCATGATGATCGGGGGCACCATGGTCATCGTATATTATTTTATCGAGTCAAAGATGCCGAACCGCCTGGCGGAGCTGATTCTGGATAAGTGCTCTACGGTCAAGTGGGTTATCATCCTGATGTCTCTCTTGCTTTGCCGTTTCCGCCTTTCATTGACAATGTGGCGACGAGTGCTGATGATTGCGCTTATCGGTCTTGCGATATGCAAGAAGTTGAAAATCAGTCCGGTTTCTATGCTCCTTGCGATTGCCGTTTCTCGAATTTGCAGGGAGCGGCGACACTGGTGGGGGACACGACTTCCATTATGCTCGGCGCTTATGCGAAGATGAACTTCATGCAGTTCTTCTTTATGCACGGACGTCCCGGGATCTTCTGGGCAGTGGAACTCGGTGCGCTCCTTACGGTGCCGGTTATGCTCTTCCTTTTTCATTCATTTAATCAGAAGGTTACGGCTGAAGAAAAGACGGAAGTCGAAGGAATTTTTCCGACAATCGCACTTTTGCGCAGTGGTTGTCTCGCCTGATTATCGCGTCCTTTATTCCGAATACACCGAGTACCATCAACGGAATCATCTGCTGTGTCATTGCGGTGATTTGTATGCTCGCGGATTTGCAGATGAAGAAAATGCCGGAAAATATCAAGAAGTCCGTCCTTTCGATTGATTTTGAAACCCTCTGCATTTTGCTTGGTCTGTTCCTCGTCATTCAGGGGATTACGGATGTCGGCGTCATCGATTTGGTCGCAAACGGAATAGCGAAGGTAGGGGAAGAATCTTTTTCACTGTACACGATTATCGTTTGGGGTTCCGTGCTCTTCTCCGCTTTTGTCGACAATATTCCGTACGTGGCGACTATGCTTCCGATTATTACGGGCATCAGTCAGTTGCTCGGTATCGAGCCCCTACCTCCTGTACTTCGGACTTCTTTCCGGTGCGACCCTCGAGGAAATATCACCCTGATTGGCGCCAGTGCCAATATCACGGCGGTCGGGATGTTGAAGCAGAACGGTTACACGGTGAAATTCTCGGATTTTATGAAGATCGGGATTCCCTTCACCTTTGTGGCAGTTTTGACAGGCTATCTCTTTATCTGGTTTTTCTGGCATTAGAAGAGGATCTACATTTTTATACAGAAGGCGAAGCCATAAGGTGAGGCTTCAATAGAGGAGGCAGAAAGATGAAGAAACAAACAGCAGGAAGAGAATATCTCGGAGGAATCGCTCCGCAGTTTGCCGCATTAAACGATGATGTGCTTTTCGGAGAGGTTTGGGCAAGAGAGAAGGAGCTTTCCCTGAGAGACAGAAGTATGATTACGATTGCGTCCCTGCTCACCGCAGGGCAGTATCCGCAGCTGAAGAGTCATCTTGCTCTCGGGAAGGAAAATGGCATTCGGAAAGAAGAAGTGGTAGAAATCATTACGCAGCTTGCATTCTACTGCGGTTGGCCGAAAGCCTGGAGCGCCTTTCCTCTTATAGAAGAGATTTATGGCGAGGGACCCATGATTACGGAAGAGAGAACCGCTATTTCGGAACATAGAAGAATTGCGATCGGAACCCGAACAGCAGCAGTAAGCGGATTACGGCATCCGGAGCATCTTGCTCCCTTCCCTTTAGGAGAGGAGAATACAGCGTATCAGGACTATTTTGTCGGAAAGAGTTATCTTGCGACACTCAGCCTCGGACAGATCAACGCTTTCCATGTGACCTTTACCCCGGGAGCAAGGAACTACTGGCACGTGCACCGCGCGGATCGCGGTGGCGGACAGCTTCTACTCTGTACCCTATGGAAGAGGCTGGTATCAGGAATGGGGAAAAGAAGCGAGAGAGCTTCACGCGGGAGATACGGTCTTCATTCCGGCGCATGTAAAAGCACTGGCATGGTGCGGCGTCCGACAGCTGGTTCCAGCATATTGCGGAAGAACTTCCCGGAGAGAACAGCAGTGTGGAGTGGTGTGAAGCGGTAAGCTGACGAGGACTACAACAGGCTGCCATAATAATAAATTGTATTTATATATAATATAAACAAACTTGTAAGAATTAAAACTTATATAATTTGTCTCGGACGAAATCTTAGTATAGGCAAAAATCTACCTCTTCTAAGTTTGCAAAGGGGAGTGTGGAGGAGGACAGGGAGGTTCTCTGAATAGGACGGATTTCTATGGCCGCCAAAAATAAAAACGGTACATAGCGATCAATAAGTCGCCTAATAGGAGGAAATTTTATATGGTTATTCAACACAATATTGCTGCTAACAACGCTTACAGAAACCTTTCGATGAACTCTACAAGTTCTCAGAAGAACTTAGAGAAACTTTCATCCGGTTACAGAATCAACCGTTCTGCTGATGATGCTGCAGGTCTTGCTATTTCCGAGCAGATGCGTTCCAAGATCAATGGTCTCGATCAGGCTACACAGAACGCTCAGGATGGTATCGGTTTGATTCAGACTGCTGAAGGTGCTCTTACTGAGACACACAACATGCTTCAGAGATTGGTTACCCTGTCCACTCAGGCAGCTAACGGAACATACAACTCTACAGCTAGAACTTCTATCAAGTCCGAGGTTGAAGAGTTAAAGACTGAGATCACCAGAATCGCTAATACTACGGATTACAATGGTATTAAGCCGATTGCAAGCAACGCTACAAAGCCGATCACCCTTCAGGTTGGTCCGACTTCCGGAGAAATCCTTACTGTTGCTGTAAGTGGTCTTACTGCTTCGAAGCTGTCCATCAGTGATATCTCTGTAACTTCTGTTTCGAAGGCTAACGCAGCTATCACGAAGTTGAATACTGCTATTGATAAGGTTTCTAAGCACAGAGCTAACCTCGGTGCTGCACAGAACCGTCTTGAGCACACCATCAACAACTTGAAGGTAACTTCTGAGAACATGACTGCTGCTGAGTCTCGTATCCGTGATACAGATATGGCTAAGGAAATTGCTGCATTCACAAAGAACAACATTCTTAACCAGGCTGCACAGTCTATGCTTGCACAGGCTAACCAGCAGCCGCAGGGTGTATTGTCCTTACTTAGATAATAGGCTCCTGGCAGCGTAGGGCGATAACCTCAATCTATGCGGGGGTTGTGGCTATGTGAGTAGCAATATACAGGTATAACTTGTAAAATGAGAAAAGGCATTGCGTTAGGTAGGGACGCGATGCCTTTTTTTGATTCATAACAAGTGGCGCAGGCGAAGCCTGAGACATCTTGTTCATATCGTCTCTCTCTTTAGAGGATTTCCAGCAATTTTTGACATCTTCTTCTTCGGTCGACCAGCTGGTGCAGATACGGAGCACGGAACGACCGTCTTCCAGATTGTCCCAGTTGGCAAGTTCCGCTTTCTTTGCGATGCGCTCCGCTTCCGCTTTATCTACGATGATAAAAATCTGATTCGTAGGAGAATCGACCAAAAGAGGAATTCCTTTCTCTTTCACGGCATCCCGAATCTTGTCGGAAAAGAGGAGGGCGTGTCTGCCCAGTTTCGTATATAAATCGTCGGTAAACAAAGTATCAAACTGAATCCCCAGGAGTTTTCCTTTTGCAAGTAGGGCGCCGTGCTGTTTAATGGTCGTGGGAGAGAAGGTAAACTTTCCTTTATCCGGCACGACGACCGCTTCTCCAAAAAGGGCACCGCATTTTGTGCCGCCGATATAGAAGACGTCGCAGAGTCTTGCGAGATCGGGAAGAGAAACATCATTTTCCTTGCAGGCGAGAGCGTAAGCGAGACGTGCACCGTCGAGGAAAAGATAGAGATCGTTTTCTTGACAAACCGCCTTGATTTCTTCCAACTCTTTCAGGGAGTACAAAGTACCCAGTTCTGTTGGCTGGGAGAGGTAGACGAGTTTCGGCTGTACCACGTGAGTGCTGCTCGCGTCCTGATGAAAATGCTCCATATAGCGCTGAATTTCTTCGGCATGGAGCTTTCCCTCGCGTCCGGGAAGGGTAAGCACCTTATGACCGTGTACTTCGATGATACCCGCTTCATGCGTTGCGATATGTCCGCTTTCTGCCGCAAATACACCTTCATAAGGGCGAAGAATCGTGGAGATGACGGTATCGTTGGTCTGCGTTCCCCCGACGAGAAAGAAAACCGCACCGTCTTTTAAGCCGCATGCTCGGAGAATCTTCTCCTTTGCGGAGCGTGGAAGCGGTCACTCCCATAGCCCGCCCTTTTGGAGATTGGTTTCAACGAGTTTTTGCAGGATTTTCTCGTGACATCCTGCAAGGTAATCGGAGTTAAAGTAGAGTCTGTTTGTATCCTGCGTTTCGTTTTGCATCGATCGTCCTTTTCTTTATTCTGAGATTGCTTGTTTCCCGAGTATACCGGGACAAAAATAACGGTCAAAGCGCATTTCAGCGGATTTACCGTTATTTTACCTGAAAAAAAGCGGAAAATAGAAACAATAGAGAGGGCAAAGCGCCTCTCTCTATAAGTCCTTTTATTATAAGTCTTATCTTCCTTTAAAAATGCAATTTCTTAGACGGATTGCTCCTGAAAGCGCTCCAAATCGACTTTGTAGATATGGTCGAGATTCGCTTTCGCTTTCCATCCGAGTGCGTTCAGTTTTTGTGCAGTCCCGCACGATGCTTCGGTGGGGAAGAAACCGTCTGCACCGCTTGCATTGTTCTCAAAGACCAGTTTCAGTTTCGGATTGAAGGTTTCAAACACGTGTTGCGCGAGATCGCGTACGGACAGAAAAGTGTCCGGGTTGGAAGCGTTGTAGGCTTCCCCTGCTTTTCCTTTTAGGAGAACTGTGAGGATTGCCGCTACGGCATCCAAGGCATAAAGCATACACTTTTTTGTCAGTCCGTCCGACTTCATGTGTAAGTCTTTTTCTTCTACCAGACAGCGCAGAATTTCATTTACCACACGGGTTTCTTCGTAACGCTGGAAGAGACCGTGAATCACCGTGGGACGGATAATCTTCGTCTGCAAACCATATTCTTTCGCGGCAGCGAAGCAAAGAAACTCACAGGCTTTCTTTCCGAGCGGATAACAGCTTCGGAGATTCAGGCTGTCGATTGCTCCGACGCTGTCCTCAAACACCAGGGGATGCTCGTCAGACGGCAGGCCATAGACTTCCTCCGAGGAAAGATAGAGCAGAACCGTATCCTTCTTCTTCCGGCAAATTTCTAATAGATCCTCCATTCCGTCGACGTTCGTGCGGAACGTTTCCAGAGGATACTGCATGTGATAGGCATTTCCGGTGGGAGAGGCGGCATGGATGATGTAATCTGCCTGTTCTCCGTATTCACGCTCTTTTCCGTGCGGAATGTAGTGAATGGCATCCCTTTTTCGATATAGTCCGGAATGCTCTCCGATTTCTGGTGGAAAGCAAGGATTTTCGTATTGCTCTTTTTTTCACTTCGTTTTGAAGTAAAATCCACTTTGTCAGTGCGGTTCCCACAAGTCCCTTTGCACCGGTCAGGAGTATTGTTTTTCCTTGTAAAGCTTGCTCAAAATCGTTCTCTTCGATGTATCTTGTGAGTTCAGCTCTTTCTATTTTATTTAACTTCATGGCGAATCCTTTATCTACAGTCTATAGTGCTTTTCGGATATCTTCTGCAATTTGTTCCGGAAGCAGGCGATTCTCCGCCATGTATTCCTCCGGACGGTAGCTCACCGGAACAGGAGTAGAGAAGCCTTTTGTTCATGACTTTCAGGGCATCCATACTGTAGAATTGCGCGATTTTGCTTCCAAATCCGCCTTGCAGGATGCCGTCTTCCAAAGTGACAAGAAGGCGATGCTCTTTCTTTAAGTCTTGCAGTACCTCTTCATCCAGTCCGCTGATAAACTGCGGATTAATGAGAGTGGGCTGCATTCCCTGCTCTTTCAGTAATTCCGCGACCCTTTCTCCCAGCTGATAGAAACTGCCTAGGGCAAGAATAGCGACCTCTTTTCCACGTTCCGTAACGGAATAGGCAACTTTCCCATATTCTTTTTTTACCGCGCCTTTCGCGTGGTTTACCTTGGTCCAGGGAATACGGATGGCGACAGTGCGTTCCTTCTGCTCTAAGCTCCAGTCAAGCATGGCAAGATATTCCTCGAGATTGGTCGGCGCGAGATAATAGAGCTTCGGAATCGTTTGCAAGAGGGCGATATCGTATAATCCGGCATGGGTGTCGTTCGTGTGTCCCCAAACCGAAGCATGAGAAAGAAGAAGTGTCGCGGGGCATTCCCCGAGCGCCATCTCCAGTGCAATCTGGTCATACGCTCTTTGGTAAAAGGTACTGTGGGTGGCAAAGACCGGTTTTGCCCCATCTTTTGCGAGGGCAGCTGTCATACTGATTGCATTCTGCTCTGCAATGCCGACGTCCACATACTGCGCTCCCGCCTTCTTCCTGTTTTCCGCAGTAAAGCCGAGGCAGAGGGGGGTAGAAGCAGCTAATACCACGACCTTTCGGGTCTTTTTCATCTTTGTCAAGAGATGCTCTGCAACCAGGGCTCCGTAGTTTTTCCTTCGGTACGTTCGAGAGGAATTCTCCGCTTGGAATATCGAAAGGCTTCGCCCAGTGCCATTTTTCCCGCTCTTTTTCCGCGAAAGAGTAGCCTTTTCCTTTTTGTGTGCAGCAGTGAATCACTACGGCTTTCTCGCTGTCTTTCGCCTCGGAAAAGGCTTTGATGAGTGCTTCCATATCGTGCCCGTCCCGAACAAGGCGGTATTCCAGACCGAGGGAGCGGAAGAAGTTATGAGGAACTTCCGTTTTTCTCTTTCAGCGTATTGAGGAGACCGTGAAGCCTCCGTAGTTTTCCTGGATAGACATATCGTTGTCGTTTACGACGATGATCACTTTACTGTGTAATTCACTGAGATAATTCAGGGCTTCGAAGGCTTCTCCGCCATCCAGTGAAGCATCCCCTATCACGGCAATGATGTTTTCTTTGCCGCCACGGAGGTCTCTGCTTTTCATGAATCCTGCGGCAAGGCTGATGGCAGTGGAGGTGTGTCCCATCGGAAAGAAGTCATGTTCGCTTTCTTTCGGGTTGCTGAAACCGGTGACATCCTGGAAATGGGCTTCCTCAAGAAAAGCCTGCTTTCTTCCGGTTAGAATCTTATGAGTATAGCACTGATGGGATACGTCAAAAAGAATCTTATCGACCGGGGAATGGAAGACTTTATGCAGGGCAACGGTGAGCTCGATTACACCCAGGTTTGGTCCGGACGTGACCGCCAGTCTTACTGAGTTTTTGAATCAGACACTGCCGGATTTCCTGAGAAAGGGCAGTGAGTTCTTCCGTGGACAAATTGTCCAGGTCGTCAGGGCAATTTATTTTGTCTAAAAATCATTTTACCTCCAATTATATTATATTATATTTTTTTATATTCTATTACCTTTTGTTATTTCCAATTCGGATTCATGATGGGCGTCTGTCGGATTTCTTTCCCTTCTTCCGAATCTCGTACCTGTTGTACTCTCGGGGCGTGATGCCCTCCGATAAAATCCGTATTTAAGAAGATGTCCACCCTATGTTCAACATCTTCATAACCCATGTGTTTTTGTCCGAAGGCAATCATGTTGGCATCGTTATGTTTCCGCATATATTCCGTCACAAGGTCCGCATAACCGAGTCCGCAGAGGATGCCTTTTCACCTTGTTTGCCGCCATCACCATGCCGGTTCCGGTTGCGCAGAGGAGGATGCCGTACTTGCAATCTCCTGAAGCAACGAGTTTGGCAGCTTGCGCTGCGAAAACAGGGGTATCGCAGGGGACATTTTCTGTAGTTCCCACATCTACCGTCTCGTGTCCGAGCTCTTTTAAGTGTGCAATAATTCTGTTTTTATAATCCAGTCCGTTTCGATCACTACCCAGTGCGATTCGCATAGTATTTTCCTACTTTCCTTTACTGATGAAGCCAATCCGGCCTTTGAACGGCAAGGAGTGCGCTAAAGATTTCCGTGATCTTCCGAAGTGGTGAGCTTGATGTTTTTCCGAACCAATGGAGAGATACAGTTTTCGCCGAGTTCTAGCATAAAGGGAACAGGATGCGATAGAATCGTCGATTCCTTTTTCGATGGCTTTTTATGCACCTCCAGAATTTCTTTTAAGAAAAAGGTTTGCGGTGTCTGGGTAATCTTTAAGTTGTCTCTGGGAATCTGGTCTTCCGAAGTTACCCCGTCCATGGTTTTCAGCATGACGGCGGTGCAGGGAATCATCGTGATGGCGTTTCCGAATTCACGGCAGACACGAATATTGTCTGAAATGATATCCTGGCTCACCATCGGACGAATGGCGTCATGAATCAGCACGATGTCATCGTCATCGTGGTAACGTTTTTGCGATATCTTTCAGTCCGTTTCGGATGGATTGTAGTTTGGCCTCGCCTCCCGAAACGATATTTTTCCAGCTTCGTAATACCGAACTGCTTTGCGTACGCGCGCAGAATATCGTGCCATCCCTTTTAAGCATACGACTTCAATCGCGTCGATGTTGGGATGCTTCTGGAAGGCCTCCAGCGTATAAATGATAATGGGTTTATTGTTTACATTAAGAAATTGCTTCGGGATATCCTGAGCATCCTGTTTCCTACCCCGCTAAGCAATAATGAGAGCGATATTTTTTTCAAATCAGCCTCCTTTCTGATGTGTTGAACTACTATACTCATCGGAAAGAAGGCTGGATTTTATAAGGAAAAATGGCGTTGAAAAATACGATGTGGAAGAAGCTACTTTAACAGTGCTTTTTCACGACATTTTTTTCATCTCTTTCCATTTCCGCTCCATGTCTTTTACCAGAGCCATCTGGGTTCTTGCTCGGTCCAGGTTGTGCCCCGGACGAGCGGTATGGAAGCAGACATCCCTTCCAGATAGTCTGTAGGGAAACGCATGCCGCATTCCAGTGTCACGATCTTCGCGCCTTCCGGAAGGGAGGCAATCTCCGTTTCACTGAGCTTTCCGCCTGCACCCAGTAGGAAGCCGTCCACGTAAGTGGTAAAAAGAGGAGAGAAAGGGAGACTTTCGACGATCCTTTTCATCTTCTTCCGCGGTATTTGCCCCGAAGCGGATGGCATCCCCTGAAGTCAAAGATGGAAAGCCCCGGCATCACGGTGTCCAGGTCAATAATGCAGAGCGCTTTTTCCGTATTTTTATCAAAGAGAACATTATTCAGCTTCGTGTCATTGTGACTGACGCGAAGAGGGAGCTTGTTCTCCCGGAGAAGTTCCATGGCATAGGAGAGGTCTTTCTCATGAGAAAGGAAGAACTGCACTCTTCCTCACAGTCTCGTCCGGCGATGCAAGGCATCCTTCTGAAGGACTTCAGGAAACGCTGAAAGCGCTTTTTCGCTGTTATGAAAGTCGGGAATCGTCTCGTGCAACTTTTCTGCCGGAAAAATGGGCGAGAAGGTTCTGAAAGTGGCCGAAAGCGTAAGCACTTTCATGAAGTGTGCGGGTTTCTCGACGAGATTGTAGGAGACGGCATTCTCGATGAAAAGATAGACACGGAAGAAGTTCTGCTCCGGGTCTTCATAGTAGTAGTGCGCTTCCTTGCCGCCGATTTCCTTAACACTTTTTAGAGGAATGAGTCGCAGTCCTTCCCGCTCCGGATCCCTCCGTTTTTCCGGATTTCCTTCTCCATGAAGTCGCAGACCAGGGAGACATTCTCCATGAGTTCCCGCGGATTTTTGAAGATGTTCGTATTCATCCTTTGCAGAATATACTTTCGATTTGCCTCTACGAGATAGGTGTCATTGATATGCCCCGAACCGTAGGGGGCATAAAGAGCGCACCTCGCCGTCTAATGCAAACCTGGAAAGTGCATTTTCAATTTCTTTCTTACTGAGTTCTTTCTTCATTCCCGCTCCTTTATCTTTTGTCGTACTTTTTCGCTGTGCAGTATGGCATGGCATCAATTTTATCACGGAATAAAATGCTACAGCAAGCGAAGCGGACGGAAAGGAGGAAAAGAAGGCATTACTAAGCGAAGCGTCCGGAAAAGAAGGTATCACAGGGCAATAAGTGGGAATGCCCGTGCAACAAACAGAAAAATATTTTATTTATAATCAGGATAAATAGGTATATTTATAACTAAATGCAATTTGTATAAGAAAATGGATTGTTCTATCCTATTTAAGACATAAAGAGTTTATCAGGAGGAGAGCAATGAAACTTATTAAGGATTTACCGGAAATCTTTTCCGATTTTTCAGAGCAGAGACAGAAGTCATTTCTTATGGTAAAGGAGTGGAAAGATGCGGGACATCCTGTAGTAGGGTCCTACTGCACCTATTTTCCGAAGGAAATCGCCATGGCAGCCGGAGCAGCCAGCATTTCTCTTTGTTCGACTTCCGATGAAACCATTCCCGAGGCGGAGAAAGACCTTCCGAAGAATCTCTGTCCTCTGATTAAGTCCAGCTACGGCTTTGCGAAGACCAATAAATGTCCGTTTTTCTATTTTTTTCCGACGTGGTAGTCGGGGAAAGCACCTGTGACGGAAAGAAGAAGATGTATGAGCTGATGAGCGAGTTCAAGGATGTGTTCTTCCTGCGTCTTCCGCATGAGCAGACAGAACTCGGCGTGAAACTGTATCGGGATGAAATCGTGCGCTTAAAGGACTACCTTGCAGAGAAGTTTGAAGTAGAGATTACGGAAGAAATGGTGCGTGAGGCGACGCATATCAATAATCGGGCAAATCAGGCTTTGAAAGATCTTTACGGGGTAATGCGCCACGATCCGACGCCGGTCTCCGGATATGATATTTTTAAGGTTCTGTACGGTTCGACCTTCCGCTTTGACAGAAGAGAACTTGCGGAGGAAGTGGAGGCCTTCGGGAGAAGATTGAGAGAGAATATGCCGAAGGAAAGCATTTTGAGAAAAGACCCCGTATCCTCATTACTCAGCTGTCCGATTGGCGGTGCGACGGAGAAGGTGATTCGTGCGGTAGAGGACAATGGCGGCGTAGTCATCGGCTATGAGAACTGCACAGGAGAGAAAGCAGTGGGAATTCAGGTGGATGAGAGCGCGGACGATATTTATGAAGCGCTCGCCAGAAGGTATCTTGCCATCGGCTGCTCCGTGATGACGCCGAACCATAACCGTTTCCGCGTTCTGGATGAAATGATAGACAGCTATCACGCGGATGGCGTCCTCGATATGACGCTACAGGCCTGTCACACCTATGCAATCGAAACGAACAAGGTTCGCCGCTTTGTGACGGAGGAAAAAGGGATTCCTTATATTAATGTAGAAACGGATTATTCCCAGTCCGATATCGGGCAGTTGAATACGAGGTTGCGGCATTTATTGAAATGCTGTAGGGAGAAGGTAATGGAACGGAAATATTTGGGAATCGATATCGGTTCCACGGCGGGAAAAGCGGTCGTACTGGATGCACAGGGAGAAATCGAGCAGGCTTTCACGGTTCCTACGGGATGGAGCAGTTTTGAAGCATTGAAGGCAATAGGAGAGCATCTTCCCATGCCGATGGATGAAGCGCATTATGCCTGCATTGCTACAGGATATGGCAGAAATGCGGTTGCCTTTTGCCGGAAAAGACGATGACGGAGATTACCTGTCATGCAGAAAGGGGCGATGCGCCTGTTCGGGGAAGAACCCATGAATGTGGTGGATGTCGGCGGACAGGATACGAAGGTGATTACCTGTAGAGGAAAGGCCGTCGAAGAATTTTTTTATGAATGATAAATGCTCAGCCGGAACCGGAAAAATTTCTGGAAGTGATGGCGAATCGCCTGAATATTTCGCTGGAAGAGTTAAAATGAACTCGCAAGAAAACATACGGAAGAAGTAAAAATCAGTTCGATGTGCACGGTCTTTGCCGAGTCGGAGGTTATCTCCTTAGTGGGTCAGGGCATAGCGCGGGAAAAATATTGCGTATGGAATCTTGCAGTCCGTAGCCGGGAAAGTTGCGCAGATGCTGGGACGCCTTCGTGACCAGGACCTTCCGCTCTTTTTGACGGGGGAGCTTTGTGAGGCGCAGTATTTTCAGGAGATCCTTGCAGAAGTGGTAGGAAAGCCGATTCACTCGGATCTCTATGCACGCTAGCTGTAGGGTACCTCGGCGCAGCGGTTCTTGCAAAGGGGCAGGCGGAGAAAGGGCGGATTGAGTTACTGCCCTGATTTTCTTCAGGACATACTTGAGGTCCATACTGCGTTCGCCGTCCGGGAGAACGAAACAGGGAATCCCGATTCTGCCTTCTTCCGGATAGTCCGCCTTCTTTGCCGCTTCACGGAAGGGCTGATAGATTTCTTCCTGCTCCCGGAAAGCGAGAAATTGCTTCAGACTGTGTAAGTCTTCACTCAAATCAATAAACTGAAAGGCAATTCCCTTCTCCGTGAGAATCTTCTTTGCTTCTACACATCCGGGGCACTGGTGGCTACCGTAAATCGTGAGTTTCATTGTCTTATTCCTCCTTTTTGCTGATTATAACACAGGAAGCGCGGAAAAAGAGCGCTCTATTCCGGTAGATTCTCTTATCGGCTTCTTTTGATTGCCATTTGACAGCTATCCTGTTTTTGTTTATAGTCGCTTGAGAAGTTTGGCACTACAGATTTAGGAGTTTATCCTTAAGAAAGAGGAGCCCATGTTTGAAAATTTAGAAGAAGTGAAGAAGCATTACGAAGAGATTATGGAGAATCTCACGATTCCCGAGGTGGTCTCCGATATTACGCAATATAAGAAATTGATTCTTGAGCAGAGCAACCTGGAGCCGATTTATAAGGCTTATACGGCGTTCCGGAAAGCGGAAGAGAGTGAGAAGGACGCTTTGCAGATTTTGGAAACGGAAAAGGACAAGATCTTCTGGAGATGGCGAAGGAAGAGTTGGCTACGGCGAAAGAAGATCAGGAGCAGCTTACGAAAGAGATTCAGCTTCTTCTGCTTCCGAAGGATGAAAATGATGACAAGAATATTGTCATGGAGATTCGTGGCGGAGCGGGAGGAGAGGAAGCGGCGCTCTTTGCCGGATCCCTTTATCGGATGTATACAAGCTATGCGGAGAAGAGGGGCTGGAAGACGGAACTTGTCTCCTTCAATGAGACCGGACTCGGCGGTTTGAAGGAAGTGGTTTTCATCGTGAACGGGCAGGGTGCGTACTCCCGCCTGAAGTACGAGTCGGGCGTGCATCGTGTGCAAAGAGTGCCCGAAACGGAAAGTGGAGGAAGAATCCACACTTCGACTGCAACGGTTGCGGTTATGCCGGAAGTGGAAGATGTGGAAGTGAGATCAATCCTGCCGATGTCAAAATGGAAGTGTTCCGTTCTTCCGGTGCTGATGGACAGCACATCAATAAGACTTCTTCCGCGGTGCGTTTGATCCATATCCCGACGGGAATGGTTTGCGGAGTGCCAGGAAGAGCGTTCTCAGGTGCAGAACAGGGAGAAGGCGATGCGCCTTCTTCGCGCGAGACTCTTTGAGATTGAACTGGAGAAGCAGCAGAAGGAAAAATGCGGAGGAAAAAGCGCTCTCAGCTCGGAACCGGAGACCGTTCGGAGAAGATTCGAACCTACAATTTCCCGCAGGGCAGAGTGACCGATCACCGTATCAAACTGACCCTGTACAACATTGATGCGGTGCTTGGCGGAGACCTGGATCTCCTCATTGATCCGTTGATTACAGAGGACCAGGCGGAAAAGCTCGCCAGGTTAGAAGAAAAATAAGTATTTGCAAGAAGGAAAACGCGTTCAGAATAGGCAAACGGGAGAAGAAAAAGGAAACCTTTGCAAAAGAGGCGTGCCGGAGAGGAAAAAGAAAAATTCTTGCAGAACAGGAAGAGTAGGGTAAGGAAAATGGAGAAGACAGAGTTCGAAACAAAGGGAAGAGGCAGGGGTAGAGGAAGAAAGGAAGGGCGGAGTTTCCTTCCTTTCTTCCTTATTTTCCTCCTCTTCTTCTTGGGAATTGCCCAGGTTTCGGTACCTTTTATTATGTAAAGAAATATATGCCGACCAAGGCACGCGCGGATTTAAACAGCTACTTCTCCGTTTCCGGAGACAATGTGGAGCTGTTTTTAAACCATGAGAAAGTAAAGGATGGCGAAAAAGCTGACCATCGGAAGGTTGAAGGATGGGGAAGTCTATCTTCCTTATCGTTTTGTGGTGCGGAATCTGAATATTCGTTTTTATTACGATGATGTAGAGAAAAATCTGCGTTACGCCCTTCCGGAAGAACTTCTCCTGTTTACGGACGGGGAGAAGGGAGAAGACGGGAAAGTATCTTTCTTTACAGAGGAAAACAGATTTTCATCAGCTTATCTCTCATTGAAAAGCATACGGCAGTCCTTACCCATTGCTTTACGGATGGAGAGCATAAAAGAGTATTTTTGGAAAATGAGTTCAAAAAGCGTTCCGTCTCCAATCTGAAGAAGGCGGAGGCAGTGCGGATACAGGGAGGCGTAAAGAGCCCGATTTTAACGGATTTACAGGCAGGAGCGAAGGTTCTGATTCTGAAGAAAATGGAGAAGTGGTCGCAGGTAGAGACGGAGGACGGCTTTATCGGCTATCTCAGGAACAGCCGCTTGGGAGAACTGAAAGAAGAGGAAGAGAAGAGCAATTTTCAGGAGCCGGAGTACAGCCATAAGAATCTGGGAGAAGGCGTTTACCCGCTCATGGCCTTTCATCAGATTACGAATGCGCAGTCGAATCAGGGACTTCCGAGCTTGCTTCCGAATGCCGCAGGAGTCAATGTCCTTGCGCCTACCTGGTACAGCCTGAAAGACAGTGACGGAAATTTTGTTTCGTATAGTGATGCAAATTATGTGGCGCTTTGTCACAGTAGCGGAAGAGAAAGTATTTGCCACCATCAATAACTTCGATGCCGGAAAAATCGATTTAAAGAGTCTCCTGTCCAGTGGAAAGAAGCGGGAAAAGTTGATTTCCGCATTGCTATCCGACATGAAGGCAAAGGGAATCGACGGCATCAACGTCGATATTGAGCTTCTTCCGGAAAAAGCGGCAAGAGATTATCTTGAATTTATGCGGAACTTTCGATTGCCTGCCGAAAAGAAGGATTCTTCCTGAGCGTGGATTGTTATGTTCCTTATAAGTATAACGAGTATTACAATATCAAGGAATTGGGTACGGTATGCGATTACGTCGTGATTATGTGCTACGATGAGCACTATGCCGGGTCGGAGGAGGCAGGCTCTGTTTCCTCTCTGTCCTACGTGCGTCGCGGAATTGAGGAGAGTGAAGCGTGATGGATAAGCGATCGAATCATTATTGCCCTTCCTTTCTATACGCGTGTCTGGATTACAGACAAGTCCGGAAAGCTTCGCTCGGAAGCGATGTCCATCAAAGCGGCGCAGGATTGGATCAGTAAGAATCAGGTTTCCCTCACTTTTGATCAAGAAACCGGACAGAATTACGGCAGTATAGAGATGGACGGCGAGAAGAAGGAAATCTGGATGGAAGATGAGAAGTCCATGGGGGAGAAGAAGAAACTCCTTACGGAAAAGGGCATTCAGGGGATTGCCGCATGGAAAACTTGGACAGGAGCCGGAAGGTTTTTGGGGAATTCTACAGACGAAATAGGCGAAATTACGGATATTTTGCCTGCTTGGAGAGAAGAGTGCATCCGGTTTTTTAGAAGAATGCAGAGAAAAATAGGCGGAGCTGTGTATTCGGCTTTATAGGAGCATTTGGCATGGAAACGAAGATATTTTCCAAAGAGAATATAGACGAAGCGGCGGAAATCCTTCGACAGGGCGGCTTGGTCGCATTTCCTACAGAAACGGTTTTACGGTTTAGGGGGAATGGTCTGGATCCGGAAGCGGCGAGAAAGATTTATGCAGCGAAAGGCCGTCCTTCCGACAATCCTTTTGATTTTTACATGTGGCAAAAATCGAAGAGGTGCTTCCGCTTGTGGATTCGATTCCGGAAAAGGCGAGACTTCTCATGGAGTCCTTCTGGCCGGGACCGCTTACTCTGATTATGAAGAAGTCTCCCCTCGTTCCGCTGGAGAGTACGGGAGGGCTGCAAACGGTGGCGATTCGTTGTCCGGACAATGCCCTCACTCTTTCTTTGATTGAGAAGGCGGGGATTCCCGTTGCGGGACCATCCGCGAATCTTTCAGGTCACCCGAGCCCGACGGAGGCGGCGCACGTTTATCATGACCTTGCCGGACGAATCGAGGGAATTCTGGATGACGGAGCGGTCGGTATCGGAGTAGAGTCAACCATCCTGGATATGAGTACGGACTGTCCCACGCTGCTTCGGCCGGGAGCCATTACGCTTAAGGATTTGGAAGAGGTGCTATCAGAGAAACCGGAAGTTGACCCGACCCTTCTCGGAAAAAGATGGAGGATGGCTTTGTTCCGAAGGCACCGGGGATGAAATACCGTCACTATGCGCCGCGTGCGGAGATGATTCTTTTTCCGCGCGCGTAAGGCGGGGAATGCGGACAGGCGTATTGCGGAGGCCATTCTGCGCTTCGTGCGGGGAGTGGAAAGAACAGCAGGGAAAGCAGGACAGGCAAGAGGAAAGCCAAGAGGAAAAGCGGCAGGAAAAAGCAGAGTCAAGAAGAGAAAGGCGGCAGGATAAGAAAGAGAATAAGCGGAAGGATTCGGGGCTTTTTAAGATTGCCATTCTTTGTGCGGAGGAGACGAAGAAAGAGTACGCTTCGTTTTGCGCAGAGAAGGGAATTCTCTTGAAAGTACTGGGAAAGCAGGGAAGAACCGTTATCGATGACACACAATCTTTTTCGTATACTTCGGGATTGCGATGAAGAAGGGGTGGAACTTATCCTGTCAGAAGCATATTCCGAAGAAGGAGTGGGCTTTGCCCTAATGAATCGGATGAAGAAAGCGGCGGGACAGAAGATTATGGATATAGACTAAGAAATACGCGGTTGGAATTCGTAGTTTCCCCGTTTAAGGGGGGAAAAAACCTTCTGGGGCTGGTTTTTAAATGTCCGAAGAGACCTCTTTTTATACGTATTTGCCGCAGATTCCAACAACTTATAATTGCAGTGATACTGTGCAACCACTCCGGACTGCATCTGTTTTTCATATATTTTTTTAGCTTTGTTTTCAATCTGTGCTTTTATTTTTTTGCAGAAGAAATACTCTTTAATCATCAGGTTTCTTCGTTGTTCTTCTTCAAGTTCTGTTGATTTGGTACTTAATTCTGCATAGGTATATACCCTTCCACTACGGGGAACATTTTTGATTTCAGGACAGAAAGAATTCTTTTTGTGGTAAATAAACTCATCTTCCGGAATGTTTTTCTGTCGTAACTTATTAAAAATCGGATTCATCAACAATAATATCATACGGATCTGTTTTTGGCTGACCTTATATCAATTTCCTCATATATACGATAATTCGTTGCGGTCACATCTCTCCAGAGAATATGTTTTTCCTTTGCAGACGTGAGCGGAATTACATATTTTCGGTCATGACAGTTCGTTAAAAATACCCAGATGTGGCTTTTTAGAATAGTCTGTATTGGATGAAAATATTTCAGAATCAAAAGCCTCTTAAATATTTTTAAAATACTCTGTATCTATAAATACAAAAACGAAATTCTTTAAAGTTCAATTTTCGCTCCTTATGAAAAGAGGAAGCCTCGAGGCTCCCCTTTACTTTATCGTCTCTCATTTATTGGCTGAGAATCACCGAACATTATCGCTTCCCTCTTTAAAATGGTGGAGAATCACCAAACACAGCACACAACATCAAATAGATTAATCGCTGTCAATCTAACTTTGTAGGAATTATACTATATCATCAGTGCCTTTTTCAAGAGATGTAAGTTCATGTTCAACGTTCGAACTGCCTTGCCATAGGATTCACCCTTACGGACTTTAGAATGAAGAAAAGCGGCGGGACAGAAGATTATGGATATAGATTAAGTATAAATTATTCATTTTAAATCTATATAAGTGGCAAAAAACTTTTATGCCTGTCTGCACTAGGAACTTTCTCTCCCTCCATGTACAATAGAATCGGTAGGATGGCAGCCTACAGAAAGGGGTGCCTATGCAGAAAGAAATGGAGGAAAGAAACATTCATCTGAAAGAACAGATGATGTTTTTCGGAATTGTTAGAGCGGATAGAGAAAAGAAGAAGAAAAATTCATAGAGTATTTGACGGAGACAGAGAGGCAGCTGAGGGATTTGGCGGCCTCTTTTCTGACTTACAGGAAGAAATCAAGCGATGTGAGGAGGAAAGTCCCGAGAAACGAAGCCCGGCTTTTGATCCGGAAGCCTTGCCGAAGGCGGGAGAACTTTGATTGAAGGAGAACGACTTTGTCTCACTTGGTATGCAAGAGAAAGACAGGAAGGACTATCTGGAAGTGGAGAAGGATGTGTCTTTCTTTAAGGAGGCGTTTTTCAGACGAGAGCTTTTTAGAAAAGCTTTGGGAAGAGTTTTTCCGAAAGAATCGGGCGTACTACAGTATCTTTAACTGGGATGCCGTGTTCCTTGGGTATTGCGGGATTTTGAACTTACAGGCAAAGCCATGGGAGATGGCTATCGCCCTGAAAGAGAAGTATCAAGGGCAAGGTATCGGACCCGAGAGCCTGCTCCTTCTTATGAAAGCGTTGAAAAGGCGTACCGGAGAGCGCGTCTTTCGAGGTAGAGTGGATGCGGATAATGAAGCCTCCATCAGTATGATGCGGAAAATAGGCGGAAAAGCGCATGGCATCAGTGAGTTTTTCCTGCATGGGAAGAAGCTACAGAACTATGAGAAGAAGAACGAGTATCTGGTTGATCAGCGCTTAAAGGAGCTCGCGGAAGAGTTTCAGGTAGAACCGCAGGAACTGCTCGGACATTCCTTGGAGTTTTGGGTAGAACTTCCGGAATAGCGTTTTTAAGTATAAATTTCAGGGCAAAGCTTTTGTAGTAAAGTGAGTCGGGTTTAGAAGAAGGAAAAGAAATAAAGCGGTGAATCAAGAGAGGGACTCTCTGATTTGCCGCTTTTCTATTCATAACGAGTACCGCTCGTAAAGCGTGCGGTATCTCGTTTGACTTATAAATCATTGTTTATTGCGAAAATTGAATAAATAATGCGAGAAGGAACAGATACAGTAGAATGTATACATAATACCTATAAATATATCGAATAATCCGTTTTCTATTATGCTATAATAACAAAATATACATTGTCGTTCTACTGTTTTCCGCGAGTAACGAGAGGATACGATAACGGAAATTGCAGGAACGGATAGGGAAGGAGGATTTGCTTATGGAACAGGAGAGCAGAATTGCCGTGATGGCGATTATCGTAGAGGACAGGGATTCCGTAGATGTACTCAATGCACTGCTTCATGAATATGGAGATTACATTGTGGGAAGAATGGGACTGCCCTATGGAAAGAAGAAGGTACATATTGTGTCTATTGCGCTGGATGCGCCGAATGACACGATTTCCGCTCTTGCCGGAAAGATTGGCAACATTCCGGGAATCAGCGTAAAGACGGCCTATGCAGGAGTGTAGAAAGAACTTTTCTTCGAAGCTTTTTCCGTCTGAGAGCGAGGTCGGATATCTTCCTTATTTCGAAGAAAAAGATAAAACGAGTTCCGAACTCCTGCGCCTTCTTTCCGAAAAGCATCATTTAAGCCTTTTCTCTTTTGAGAGGATTCTTCGGGAGCGGACGGAGGCAGACGAAGAACTTGCCCGACAGCACTGCAAGGGAATGCACGGAGAAGTACTACGGGCGGGGAGTTTATACAAGAGGGCTCATCGAATTTACGAACTTTTGCAAGAACAATTGCCACTACTGCGGAATACAGCGGGGCAATCAGGAAGTGGAGCGCTATAGGCTTAGCAAGGAAGAGATTCTTTCCTGCTGTGAGGAAGGCTATCGCCTCGGATTTCGCACTTTTGTTCTGCAAGGCGGGGAAGATCCTTATTTTACGGATGAGAAGATCGTTGAGATTGTGCAGGCTATCAAGAAAGGATTTCCGGATTGTGCCATAACCCTTTCCATAGGGAGAGAAGTCTCGAGCATCTTACGAGAAAGTATTTTTCACGCGGAGCCGACCGCTATCTTCTTCGCCATGAGACGGCGGACAGAGAACACTATCAGTACCTTCATCCGAAGGAGCTGAGCTGGGAGCACAGAATGCGTTGTCTTCAAGATTTAAAGGACATCGGCTTTCAGGTGGGCTGCGGTTTTATGGTGGGTTCTCCTCATCAGACTGCGAAGACTCTGGCGAAAGACCTGTATTTTTATTCAGAATTTCAGCCGGATATGTGCGGTATCGGTCCGTTTATTCCGCAGCACACGACTGTCTTTGCGAAGGAGAAGGCGGAACTCTGCAAGATACCCTTTTTCTCCTATCGCTTCTTCGCCTGATTCATCCGAATATGCTGATTCCGGCGACGACCGCGCTCGGAACCATCGATAAACGAGGGCGGGAACTGGGCATCCTCTCCGGAGCGAATGTCCTTATGCCGAATCTTTCGCCGACCGCGGTCAGAAAGAAATATCTCCTCTATGACAACAAGATTTGTACCGGAGATGAGTCTGCACAGTGCAGAGCCTGTCTTTCGAGAAGGGATGGAATCCATCGGTGCCCATCTTCTTGTGGATCGGGGAGATGTCAAGAAAATTACATATTGATCTAAAAAGTACTGTATCTGAGCGGAATGTATCCTGATTTTGCAAGGGCTGAAAGAAGGCCATGGCGGAATCGGTACTCAGACCGAAAAGAAGGAGGAATTATGTCTTACAATCCAAAATCATTAGAAGCAGAAGAATTCATTTCCCACGAGGAAATTCTGGAAACGCTCCGTTTTGCGGATGAGAAGAAAAACGATCGGGCGTATATCGAATCCCTATTAGAAAAAGCCAAACCGAAATATAAGCCGGATGGAAGTCTGGACTGTGCCGGATTAAACCACAGAGAGGCGTCCGTGCTTTTAGCGTGTGAGATTCCGATTTGAATCAAGATGATTTCCCTCGCAGAGGAAATCAAGAAGGCCTTTTACGGCAACCGAATCGTACTTTTTGCCCCCTCTACCTCTCGAATTACTGTGTAAACGGCTGCACGTACTGTCCTTATCATGCGAAGAACAAGACGATTGGAAGAAGGAAGCTGACGCAGGAAGAAATCAAAAAAGAGGTTATCGCTTTGCAGGACATGGGGCATAAGAGACTTGCGCTTGAGGCCGGAGAAGACCCGATCAACAATCCGATAGAGTATATTCTGGAGAGTATCAAGACCATTTACAGCATTCATCATAAAAATGGAGATATTCGTAGAGTCAATGTCAATATTGCGGCGACCACAGTGGAGAATTATCGGAAGTTAAAAGAGGCGGGTATCGGAACCTATATTCTTTTCCAGGAAACCTATCATAAAGAGAGCTATGAGGCCTTACATCCGACCGGACCGAAGCACAACTATAAGTATCATACGGAAGCGATGGACAGGGCGATGGAAGGGGGAATCGATGATGTGGGAATCGGTGTTCTCTTCGGACTGGATAAGTATCGTTATGAGTTCGCAGGACTCCTGATGCACGCGGAGCACCTGGAAGCCGTGCACGGCGTGGGTCCGCACACCATATCCGTGCCGAGGCTGAAAAAGGCGGATGACATTGATCCGACACAGTTTGACAACGGAATTGATGATGAAATCTTTGCCAAAATTATTGCCTGCATTCGCATTGCCGTACCCTATACCGGGATGATTATCTCGACCAGAGAGTCGGAAGAAGTGCGGAAGAAAGCGCTCGCCATGGGGATTTCTCAGATTTCCGGTGCATCCAGAACTTCCGTCGGCGGATACACGGACAAAGAAAGACCGCATGATACGGAGCAGTTTGATGTTTCCGACCAGAGAACCCTCGATGAAGTGGTGAAATGGCTTATGGACCTCGGCTATATCCCGTCTTTCTGCACCGCCTGCTATAGAGAAGGGAGAACTAGCGACCGCTTTATGTCTCTTTGCAAGTCCGGACAGATTCAGAACTGCTGTCATCCGAACGCTTTAATGACTTTGGCGGAGTACCTTACCGACTATGCAAGTCCCGAAACCAGAAAAATGCGGAGAAGAGCTATTGAGGAGGAATTGGAGACGATTCCGAACGCAAACCGAAGCAGAATTGCAGGGGAGCATATTGAAAGCATCTATCAGTCCAATAAGCGGGATTTCACTTCTAACTTTGCTGTGCAACAGAACAAGAAGAATGATATTTCTTATATTTTACGGCTATCGAACGGAAGGACACGTCTCGCTAACCTCGCCACGTAGGGGTTTTAAGTTTTTACAATACCAAAAACGAAGAACCCACGGGCTCAGATTGTCCTCCGTAGCGATAGCCGAAAAAAATAAAGATAAGCACAGTTTTTTTGCTAAGGGAGGAACTATGAGTTTGCAGGCTACACCGCAAAGTGAACGTGTTCATATCAGCTTTCTTCGGGAGAAGAAACGCAGGAAATCGAGTCTTATGAATGCCATTGCGGGACAGCTGATTTCCCTCGTTTCGGATATTCCGGGCACGACGACGGATCCCGTTAGAAAGACGATGGAGATTCTTCCGCTGGGACCGGGATCGTTCTGCTGGATACGGCAGGATTGGATGATGAAGGAGAGCTTGGGGCAATGCGCGTTGAACGAACACAAGAGGTGATTCGCGAGACGGACATTGCCCTTATTGTGCTTTCCGGGAAAGTTTTTCTTGACGAGTGGAAAGAACACTTTGCAAACAATCCCGCATTTTCCCGGGATGACGGAGATTTTTCTTACCGAAAGAGGAAAGGACCTTTCTTTCTTCGCTTCAAAAAGAGCATATTCCGGCCTTTCTCGTTCTTACTAAGTCGGATTGTCTGTCTAATCGGGAGCGGGAATTTCTTTCGGAGCTGCTTCGGCGATTCAAGGATGGAATAAAAGGGGGCTTCCTCTGCTCTTCCGTGCAGTTATCGGGAATTTGGGAAATCAAAGAAGCACTCGGGAATGCCTTACCGAAAGAGCGGGAAGAGAGGCGCATTTTCTCCGGACTCGTATCAAAGGGAGACCGGGTTATCCTGGTGACACCGATTGATGCTTCCGCACCGAAGGGAAGACTCATTCTCCCGCAACAGCTTGCCATCCGCGACCTTCTGGACTATCATGCGATTCCGATTGTGACGCAGGTAGAAGAACTGTGCTCGGTGATGGAGAGCCTGCATGGGAGGGCAAAGCTTGTGGTGACCGATTCGCAGGCTTTTCGAGAAGTGGAGCGGATATTACCGAAGGAGCAGCCCTTGACCTCCTTTTCGATTCTGATGGCACGCTATAAAGGGTTTCTCTCCTATGCCTTAGGGGGCTGCCGTATACTGGACGACTTACAGGACGGAGATACCGTCTATATTGCGGAAGGCTGTACGCATCATAGACAGTGCGGAGATATCGGAACGGAGAAGCTTCCGAAGATGCTGAGAAACTATAGCGGAAAAGAGCTCCGCTTTGTTTTTAGTGAAGGGAAAGGATTTCTCTCCGAAGAAGAACAGAAGAGCGTCAGACTCATGATTCACTGCGGTGCTTGTATGCTTAGTGAAAGAGAAGTACAATCACGGTATCAGGACTTCCTTGCAAAAGGGATTCCGATATGTAATTATGGACTTGCCATGGCGAAGATGACGGGAATTTTGGAACGCGCGGTTGCCATGTTACAGTAAGGACGGTTTTCTTCTTTGCTTGCAGCAATGCAGTACAGGAAAGCAAGAAAGTAAAGCAAGAGAAAGCAAGTAAGAAACTAAGCAATCAAGAAAGCTAGCAAGCAAGAAAACGAGCAAGAGAGCAATCAATCAAGCAAGAAAGCTATAGGGAAAAGATTATGGTGCGTTTAATTCATACGGCGGATCTGCATCTCGATGCGGCATTTTCTTCCCGTTTTACGAAAGAGGAAGCGGAGGAACGAAGACAGAGACTTCTCCGGGCATGGAGCAGACTCTTGGATTTTGCAAAGGAAAAACAGGTACAGGCAGTACTCATTTCCGGAGATCTCTTTGACAGTGCGGTGGTTTCCCGCACGACAATGGACTTCTTCCTTTCTTCCGTTCGGAAGAATCCGGAGATTTCTATTTGCGCGGAAATCACGATACAAAAAGTACTTTCCGTTTTCAGGAGAATCTCCCGAAGAATCTTTTTCTTTTCAAAAGAAGGGAAGAAGTATCGCCTGAAGGAGCATCTGCTGCTTTCCGGAGTAGAATTTTACGGTGAGGGCGGAGACAGTCATACTGATGCCGAAGGAGAGAAGAACTTTTTGCGTTTCAAAGAAGAAGACTTCAATATCCTGATGCTGCATGGCACGGCGGTTCCGTATGAGTTTACGGAAGGGAGCGGAGAGGAGGAGAAAAAAACTTCCTGTAGAGGGAGACCGCATTTCCCTAAAGGCACTCCGCTTACCCTGATTGATTATCTTGCCTTAGGACATATCCATAAAAGAGAAGAAGGGAGAGTCAGGGAGTATGCAGTATGCTTATCCCGGCTGTCTCGTAGGAAGAGGCTTTGACGAAGAAGGGGAGAAAGGCTTTCTGTATCTCGAGATAGAGGAAGAGCGGAAAGAATGCAGGAGTACTTTTGTACCGCTTCAGGAAGGCCGTTTCCGTATCCTTACGCTGGAACTCACGGAAGAGGAGGATACCCTTTCGACGCTGGACAGAATTGAAGCGGAACTCCGTGCAGAACAGGCGGAAGAGCAGGACAGCCTCCGCATCATCTTACGCGGAGAACGGAGTCCCGAGGGAGAGCGGAATCTTCGCTATCTGGAGAATCAATTAAGGACCGTTTTTCCTATGTAGAAATCAAAGAAGAGTGCAGACTTGTTCTTCGGCAGGAAGAATACCGGGAAGAGAAGAGCTTAAAGGGAGAATTTCTTCGGCGCGTCATGGGGAGTGAGAACTTAACGGAAGAAGAGAAGGAGAAGATTGTTCTTCTCGGTATTGGATTATTACAGGAGAAGAATTATGATTATCCGGTCTTGTCATATCGCAGCTTTTGGAAAGTGGCAGGAGGAAGACTTTCACTTTACGCCTTCCTGAATCCCTTTCTTTTGGGAAAATGGAGAAGGAAAGACTACGCTCCTTCATTTTTCCTCGTCATGTTCTATGGTCTTTCCGGAGAGCGGAAACAGGACATTGCGGAGAATGAGCGGAAGCTATTTATGCCGTTCCGGGGCGGAAAGTTCGGCGGGAATATTCATTTTTCAGGAAAATGGAAAAGAGTACATTCTGGAAAGAAGTTTCGGTCTCCGTAAAGCGGAAGATTATTTTCGTCTGCTGGAAGAAGGAGGGAAGGAAAGTCACGATTACACGGAAAATATCGGAGAAGAAACTGTTTTTCCTCGATAGAGACGCTTTTCAGCGTGTAGCGATGCTCAGTCACGAGGATTTCAGTTTGCAGTTTAATTCCAGTATCTGCGAAGCTGGGCAATGTTTCCGATGATGAAGAGGATATGAAGAAGTTCCAAAAGGTACAGAATACCTTGAAGGATGCCATCAATGCGCTGTCTCCCAATCGTCGGACAGGTGCCATTTTCAAGAAGAAAATGAAGAAGAGAATCTTTCCGCAGGGCTTCTTCGGAAGGAAGAAGCGGAGAAAGCGGTCCTTTCTCTCGAGGAAGAGGTGCTCTCTCGAAGAGAATGGAAGAAGAAAAGCGAGGAGGAAGAGGCACTCGCGGAGGATGTACAGAAAGGCATCCGGGAGAAGGAAGCACTCGGGAAAAAGGTAGAATACAAGAAGCTTTCAGAGGAACTGGAGAAGGCGCATTTCCGCTATGAAAATGCGAAGAAGTGGTATTATCAGGAGCGTTTCGAGACCTTATCGGAAGAGGAGAAAGACAGTCTCTGGAAGAAGGAAGTCGAGGAACTGAAAGGGAAGATTTCCGCTCTGAAAAATGGAGTCGGCATAGAGGAGAGAGCGGTAGAGACGGATTCTCAGGCGGAAAGGGAGGACACGCAAACCCGGCACAACCCTCTGCCTTTCGTCTTCTCGGGCTTTGCTCTCCTCTTTCTGCTTCTCTTTTTTGCAAAGATTTCCGGCGCTTCCCTGGCGGTTCCGGGAAGTCTGTTCCTTCTCATTGCGTTGCTTCTCTTCTCCGTATCCCTTGCCATATTTTATGGAGAGGCGGAAAGAAAGAAGCGTTTTTCTCTACAAAAAGGAGAGGAAGAAGAGCGGAGGAAGAAGAGGGAGACCCTTCGCATGGCCTCTTTAGAGGAGCTTCTGCTTCGTTTTCATAAGCTGGAGGAGATGTTTTCCCTGGAGAAAGAGGAGGCGGAACGGCAGGAGGCGCTTACGCGCTTTTTAGAGGAAGAAGGAAATGAAGGCGTCGCAGGAGAGGAAGGCGGAGAGAGCCTTTCCCTGGAAGAAGCACAGCAGAGGCTCGAGAGTCATCGCAGAGCGCAGGAGACGCTGAAAGACCGCATCCGGGAAAAAAGAGAGAACGGAAGAGAAGGCGGAAGCAGTGCGGCAGCTTTCGAGCAGGAAAGAAAACTCCATGCAGTTCGGACAGAGCGAGAAGCGATGGAAGAGCGCATCCATATCTTGCAGGAGACGAAGGAATATCTGGAGGAGGCGAAGGATGCCTTTTCTTCGGAGTACAGAGGACCGATTCTGTCTGCTTTTACGGTGTATTTCAAGGAGCTTAGCAATCTCGAATTGCAATTCTCCATACCAACGATCTCGAGATTGAATTTCTGGAGGGGGACTCCGAAGAAATCTTGCCTATCTGAGTGAAGGTCTGCAAAAGATCTTTGCCGCTTTGCCATGAAACTTGCCGTTTTTGATGCGATGTTCCCGGAGGGGGAAGCAGTCCTGTTTTTAGATGACCCGTTTAGCCATTTTGATGATGAAAAGGGAGAAAGAGGAAGAGTTTTAAAAAGCTCGCGGAGCACAGACAGATTTTGTACTTTACCTGTGCGCGCTCGAGGATGATTTAGAAAGAGCCGGAAAAGGAATGCCGATCAATGATTTAGGATGTGGCAGGGGAAGCCTGCTATATCGGGAATGCTGATTAGTCCTTGTCATTTTGAAAAAATGTACAAAAAAGTAGCCTGGATAGTTAGTTAATAGTCAAACTTTATAAATATTTCACAAATTAGAAGTAGCTAATTCAAGAATTTTATATGTTATACTCCGGTTCAGAAAGAGAAAAATAGTTTCGTTCCATCGCTTTTGGAACATCACTTTTTAAGAACTTTTTAAAATAGGAGGAATAACATAATGGAAAAATTAGATGCATTTTATGGTTTGTTTATTGACGGAGAGTTCACGGAGAGCTCCGATAAGGCGCGGTTTAAGACATATTCTCCGGCTACGACGAACTGCTTTCCGAAGTTGCCGAGGCGACGAAGGAAGATGTGATCGTGCCGTTCGTTCAGCCTGAAAAGCCTTTCCGGCATGGAAGAAGGTGCATCGGGTCAGCCGTGCAAAGATTCTTTTAGACATTGCAGACCGATCGATCAGCATAAAGACTGGCTTTGCCAAGGTGGAAAGCTAGACAACGGAAAAGCCGATTCGAGAGACTCTCGCTGTCGATATTCCGCTCGCAGCTGATCATTTCCGCTATTTTGCCGGAGCAGTGCGCACGGAAGAAGATTCTGCAACCTTTCTCGATGAGAATACCCTTTTCTCATTATCCGCGAACCGATCGGTGGTGGGGGCAGATTGTTCCCTGGAATTTCCCCTTCCTGATGGCGGCATGGAAGCTGGCACCGGTTCTTGCTTCGGGCTGTTGCAGTGTTTTGAAGACGAGTTCTTCGACTCCGTTATCCGTTTTAGAGTTGATGAAGCTGATTACGATCCCGCTTCCGAGGGCGTTGTCAATGTCTCCGGTGCAGGCTCGAAGTCCGGGCAGTATATGCTGGAGCATGAAGGGTTCCGGAAACTTGCCTTTACAGGTTCTACAGAGGTGGGATACAGCGTAGCGAAAGCGGCAGCGGATAAGCTCATTCCGGCTACTTTGGAACTCGGCGGAAAGTCGGCAAATATCGTGTTCCCGGACTGTGATTTCGATATGGCGCTGGACGGTTTGCAGCTGGGTATCCTCTTCAACCAGGGGCAGGTTTGCTGCGCAGGCTCCCGTGTATTTGTGCATGAGGACATCCATGACCGTTTCGTGGAAGCGGCAGTGGAACAGTTCAATAAGGTCAAAGTCGGAAATCCCCTTTGAGCCGGATACCCAGATGGGGAGCACAGATCGATGACAGACAGGTGAAGAAGATTCAGTCCTGCGTCGACATTGCAGTACAGGATGGGGCGAGATTGCCTGCGGCGGAAGAGTCTTTGACGAGGGAGAACTTGGTGAAGGGCGCATTTTACCGTCCGACCCTTCTTGTGAATGTAGATAACAGTATGCGTGCGGCAAGGGAAGAAATCTTCAGCCTAGAAGCGGTTGTGATTAAATTCAAGACGGAAGAAGAGGTCATCGCGATGGCAAATGATTCGAATACGGCCTTAACGGTGCGGTTTGGACAAGAGACATCAACCGTGCAATGCGTGTAGCCAGAGGAATCGAAACGGAAGAATCTGGATCAATACCTATAATGCCATTCCGCTTAGTGCACCTGTTTGTGGCGTGAAACCTCCGGTGTCGGAAGAGACAGTAAAGTGATTCTGGAGCATGCACACAGATGAAGAACATTTTCATCAATCTGAAGGAAGAGCCGTCCGGATTCTATCCGGCATAAAGGTCCGGTATAAAGACCAAATTAAATATTGACAAAAGACAGGCGTATTCGACATTAGCCTGTTGCAATAGAAGCGACAAAGTTAGGGATGCTATCCTAACTACGCTTACGTGGCGGAATAGGTAGACGCACGGACTTAAAATCCTGCGGGATTAAAAATCTCATACCGGTTCGACCTCCGGTCGCTGATAGCAAAGGAGTATAATCGGTGAGTGTATCGCATGGTTTTTATACCTTGGTATTTTGGAGATGTACCCAAGTGGTTGAAGGGTCCGCACTCGAAATGCGGTAGGTCGGGCAACCCACGCGCAAGGGTTCAAATCCTTCATCTCGATGAGAAAAACCCCGATTTTAAGCTCGAAAGAGCATAGAATCCGGGGTTTTTATATGAACGAGTATCGCGCGCAAAAGCGTGCGATATCTCATTCTATCCTCCAACTTTTTCCAGTAATGCTTCCTGTAATACCTGGGAAAAGTTTATGCCCTGTGCTAAGGCTTTCTCATTTAGCCACCGGGGAATAGTAAGATTTTTTCGTACGGATTTGTTGAAGTGTAATCCGGCATATTCGTCGGCATCCACACTAATCAAAGTTACAAAACAATCAGATGGTATACTTCCTCCCAATTCTTTTTGCATAAGAAACCGGATCTACTTTATCGACAGGGTGGGAGCCGGAAAATCATCTCCGTCTTCCTTTAAGCTTTTCAGTTGTACAGCAAGGCACTCTATCGCCATGTTCATAGCGTCATTTAAATCGTCTCCGCAAGTGGCAACATCAAAATCGGGGAAGCAAACCGAATATCTTCCCCCCTCTTCCTTATAAAAGATTGCCGGATATATACTTAACATCCTCAACTCCTTTCTATTCCTGCTTGTTTATAGATAGAACATTCTCAGAATTTTGTAAGTTCCTTTGTATGGAAGGATAGTGACTTTGCCTGATTTTGTAGGATGCTTATACTGCCTACAGAGCCCTCCTGTCCAACAAGATACCAGCTGTCTTTTAACTATGATTTTTCTAATTCTCTCGGCTTTTTAGGCATAGTCTCTCCTTTCTTATGGGATTAGTATATATATGCGTATCAAGTCAATACGCATAAAATATTTGATGTAAATATCGCTTAGCTTAGATTATTCCAATAAATTAACAATTTCTAAACAGTTTGACAGTGAAAACGGCGGGTGATAATCTGTATCGGTAGATTAGCACTCGATTATTTTGATTGCTAACAAACTAAAAAGGATGAGGTTTACAATGAAAAATTTAGTGGACGCACTAAAAGAAATCATAAGCGAGTTACAGGGAAAAGAGGGAAAGAAAGGCAGTGAGAAACAGCCTCGTATTTCCGCTATTTCGAGACCCATACCGGAGAATCAGGAGGAACAGAAGACAGATCAGTCGCTTCCATCTGAGAAGGAGGGCGGGGTTTCCGTCCCATTTTCCCGCGCAGGGAAGGTGGAGGATGCCGTTGGTCTATTTTCCGGAAAAGAAGGAAAGGGCGATGTCCGGGAAGACATACAAGGAGGGCATATTATGAGAGTAGTAACCAACCTACAATATGGTTGTTTTTACTGAATGCACAGATTTATTTTCAAATGGAGCATTTTAGAACCCTGGCAGGGAAGACAGTGGGAGAGGGTGACAAGATCCTCCTTGCTGTTTTACATAAGAACGAATTGAACACACAGTCTCTTACGAAAGAAGAGCTGTATCCCATTGCAGTGGAAGGGGTTGTCAAGGAAATCAGCAAGGACGGCTATTGTATGGTAGAGACAGGAAGCCGTATGCGGATTCTTGCGCTTTCGCAGAAAAGAAGGAGAGCCGTCTTCTGGAGACGGAGACCGTTTACGATGTGGACGATCTGGATCGGACGGACGCGGAGAAGAAACTGCTAGAAATCAAAAAGAGTTGAAAGAACTGGCGTCTCGCCTGCGTGGAGGACAGTTCCTGAGGGAGTGATCGAGAGTCATAAGTCCATTCAGGAAGTGTATGATCTTATCTCCGATGCTCAGTCTCAATAATGAGGAGCGCTATAATGTCCTTCAGGAAGACAGGCTTTCCGTGCGGACGAAGATGCTCGAGCAGATTATCTATGAATATATCGAAGTGACGAAGGTGACGACGGATGCGCGTACACAGCAGCAGGGAAGATTCATCAGAAGCTCTATAAAGAGCAGGCGTTGCAGAAGCAGATTGATTATCTTCAAAAGAGCTGGATGAAATGTATCCGGAGAAAGTCTCCGACTTACGGAAGTTTGAACTTCGGATTGCAGAGTCCGGTATGAATGAGACCGCGAAGAAAGAAGCGACAAGATTCTGAATCGTTTGAAAAATGAGGGGATGAACGGGCAGGAAGCGGAATGCTCTATGATTATCTGGATTTTCTGACCCTACTTCTCCCTGGAAGAAGGAAGAACAGAAGGAAATCAACTTAGACGAGGCGGAGAAGATTCTTTCCGATGATCACTTTCGGTTTAAAGAAGGTAAAAGAGAGAACGATCCAGCAGATTGCCGTTATGAACCTGAAGAAACAGCAATCCGGCTCGATTCTTCTCTTTGTCGGTGCGCCGGCACTGTGAAACGAGTATCGGAAAGAGCATCGCGAAGGCGCTCGGCAGGGAGTATGTACGGGTCAGCCTCGGCGGTGTGCGGGATGAAGCGGATATCCGCGGGCATAGAAGAATCCCATCTCGGGGCGATGCCCGGTCGAATTATGGACGGGATTCCAGAAAGCCGGCTGTTTCGAATCCGGTCATGGTGCTGGACGAAGTCGATAAGCTTCTTCTTCCTACAATGGGCATCCGGCGGCGTTTTTCTCGAAGTACTGGATCCGAGCAGAACAATACCTTCACCGACCATTATATGAACGTCCCCCATGACCTTTCCGGATGTCCTGTTCATCTGTACGGGCAATTTCTGAGATGATTCCCGCGCCGCTTTTTAAATCGTAGCGAAGTCATCCAGTATCAGGGGCTATACACCGACTGAGAAGTTTGAGATTAGAAGCGGCACCCTCCTTCGGAAGGCGCTGAAAGGGGTCGGTTTACAGCCGGAAAATGTAGAAATCAGCGATGAGGCATTGCAGACCATCATTTCCGACTCACACAAGAGAAGCTTTATGTAAGAGGTTGAAGAAACGTTTGGATACCCTTTGCCGTGTTGCCGCGTACAGCTTGTGAGAAAGGAAAAGCCGAGAAGATTACAGTCGGTAAAGACGATTTACGGGAATATCTCGATATGAATCCGCTCCATCACAGAGAAGTGAAGGAAGAGGAAAGCGGTATCGTCACCGGACTCGCTTGGACAGCAGTCGGCGGAGAAATCTTTATATTGAAAACCATGTTTACGAAGGGTGAAGGAAGCTCACCATCACTTAGTCAGCTCGGTGACGTGATGAAGGAGTCCGCCCAGATTGCGCATCGCCCTCGTGAGTCGATGTCGGATAAGGCAAGCGCTTAAAGAAAAATGACTTGCACATCCATGTTCCGGACGGTGCCACACCGAAGGACGGGCCTTCTGCGGGAATTACTCTGACGATTGCCCTTGCCTCGCTTGTTACCGGACAGGCAGTAAGCCCCCGCATCGCCATGACGGGTGAAGTCTCCCTGGAAGGCTTGGTGAATCCGATTGGCGGTCTTCCGGAGAAACTCATGGCGGCGGAGCGCGCCGGAGTGAAGACGGTTCTGATTCCGAGTGCAAATGAGGATGACCTCCGTGATGTCGCCGAGGAAGTGAAGGAAAAATTACAGATTCTACTTATGAAATCGGTGGAAGAAGCACTGGAACTCTGTGAAATCCGTTATGTGAAACCGGGAGTAGAGGCGGTGTGATTCTATAGAGTAGAGGAAGTATAACTCCTACAGTGGAGGAATCGCACCTCCCACAGAGAGGAAGCGATATGCCTCTCTTCTGACAGTGTATACGGCAAGTTTTATATTATTACATCGTACGGCACTTTGAAGTTTTTCGAAGTGCCGTTTTTGTGAATGAGGGGTGCGAAGATGGTAAAAGTATGTTTTTGTAACCCTACGGTGTAGTTTCAGGTCTCGGAAAGGGAATCACGGCTGCCTCTCTTGGCAGGCTCTTAAAAGGATAGGGGATATTCTGTAAAGATGCAGAAATTTGACCCCTACATCAACATGGACCCTGGAACGATGAACCCGATTCAACACGGGGAAGTTTTTGTCACGGATGACGGAACGGAGACGGACCTGATCTCGGACACTATGAGCGTTTTATCAATGAAAGTCTGGATAAGCACTGAATGTCACCACCGGAAAAATCTATTGGACCGTTCTCAATAAGGAACGGCACGGCGATTACGGCGGGGTACGGTGCAGGTCATTCGCATATTACGGATGAAATCAAGAGCCGTATTTATAGAGAAAAAGAAGAGCGGACGGATAAAACCACTGTCGCCATCATCGAGGTCGGCGGTACTGTAGGAGACATCGAAAGCCAGCCTTTCCTTGAAGCACTCGTCAGTTTCGGCAGAAGTAGGACGGGAAAATGCCGCTGTCATCCAAGTCACTTTAATTCCATACATCAAGGCATCCGGAGAGCTGAAAACGAAGCCTGCCCAGATGAGCGTGAAGTCGCTCCAGAGCATGGGACTCTGGCCCGATGTTCTTGTCTGCCGCGCAGACCATCCGATTGATGATGCTATTCGGGAGAAAACTCGCGCCTTTTGCAATGTGAAAAAGAGCGGATTATCCAGAACCTGGATGCAGATTCCCTGTATGACGTGCCGCTTATGCTGGAGAAAGAGAACCGGCAAAGGCGGTGTGTGAAGCTCTTCAGCTTCCCTGTCCGGAGCCGAAACTCGACGTTTGGCGCGCGATGGTGATCGTTTTCATAAAAAGAAGCATCATGTGACGATTGCCCTGGTCGGAAAAATACGTGACGCTTCATGACGCTTACTTAAGCGTTGCGGAGAGTCTGCACCACGGAGGGATTGCGAATGAAGCGGAGGTAGAGATTCTCTGGGTTGATTCGGAAAAACTGAATCCCGAGTCCATTGAGAGCTATCTCCACGATGCCGACGGCATTCTTATTCCCGGCGGGTTCGGAAACCGCGGTATCGAGGGGAAGATTCTGGCTGTTCAATATGCCCGGGAGAAGGGAATTTCTATCTCGGCATTTGCCCTCGGCATGCAGGTTGCCATGATTGACTTGCTCGCCCGTGCTGCACATGCAGGATGCGTCCAGTACGGAATTCAACAAAGAGAGCATTACTCCCGTGATTCACCTGATGGAAGAGCAGGAAGGGTAGAAAATATCGGCGGTACCATGCGCCTTGGTGCTTATCCTTGTACGTTAAAGGAAGGCAGCCCCGCGGAACGCCTTTATGGAAAGAGGGACATCTCGGAACGGCACAGACATCGCTATGAAGTAAACAACGACTACTTAAAGGACTTTGAGGCGCAGGGCATGATTGCTCTCCGGCAAGTCTCCGGACGGCAGCATCGTAGAGATGGTGGAGCTGGTGAATCATCCCTCTTTATCGCAACCCAGGCGCATCCCTGAGTTTAAGTCCCGCCCCGACGTCCCGCATCCCCTCTTTAAAGGACTTGTGGAAGCTGCGCCCGGTATCAGGAGGAGAGAGAGTAGGGGGCTCTATATTAAATAAATTTCGCTATTCATAAATACTATTATGAATATAAGAAAAACTTAGTTCAATTTATTGTAAAAATGGATTACAATGCACTGGTATTAAGTTTTTGCTTTGGAGATAGGAGCTACGGAACTATTCGTGGCCTCCTATTCGCAAAAGTGGTGCTGGAGACTTTATGAAGGAGGAAATATGCTGAGTAAAAAGAACGTGTACTTGCTGTTCTGGACAGGGGAAGAAGTGGACAGGTCGCCAATTTCCGCCTGGAGGCATTTTTACCAGAGTCGGAGCATGACGGCGGATCCCTTTATGGATGCCATGCTCAAATGGCAGGAAAATGGGATTTTGATTATATGAAAATTGCAGTCGAGAGCATCTTACTATGAGGAGGCATTCGGAGGAGAGTTTGATTACAAAATATTCCGGTGTACTGCCCACTCGTGTGAAGGCGCCTATTATGAAAGAGGAGGATTTTTGCAAGTCTCATGGAAGTGCCGGAAACAACCTGATTTTTCCAGGAACAGGCGGAAGCTATTCGAAAGATTCACGAGAAAGGTGAGTGACGAGATTCCTATTTTCCAGACCATTACAGCCCGACCAGCGTATTACAGAAGATTTGCAATATTAATCCGATAGGCAGATATCGGGAGGCGAGTCGGGAGGACCTTCTGGTTCAGATGATGCAGCATCATCCGGATAAGGTGCATCATGCTCTGAAAGTGATTACGAAATCTCTTTCTAACTATGCGGAAGAGTTAAAGAAAGTGGGAACTTTTGGCATTTTCTATGGGGCAACCGGATTATCGAGAGACAGTTACCCGCACTTTGATGAATGGGAAGAGTTTGTAAAGCCCCATGATTATGCGCTGTTTGAAGCACTTCGTCCGATGAAACTCATGCGTTCATGCGGTGTGAATCAATGTACATCCGGAATACTTCGCCCATTATCCAATCGATATTCTCCATTGGCCGGAGAGTGCGACCGGAAATCCGGCTTTGATAGTGCGAAGGAGTGGCTGGATCCGAAGATTAGCCCGATGGGAGGCTGTGATGAGCGTTTATTCGGACAGCATAAGGAAATGGAAATCAATTCGGGCAAAAAGTGCAGTGAAAAGGATGAAAGGAGATCCCGTTCTTCCTTGCACCGGATTGTTCTCTGGCATTAAATACTTATGATGAGGAACTTAGAGCCTTTATCGATGGCGGCAAGGCATAGAAAGACTTGATGAGCTGTAGAATGTTTTACGCCAGATATGATGTAGAAGGCGTCGGCATGATAAAAAGAGGGAAAAGAATAGGAGGAAAGTATGACTTGGCAAGCAACGTTTACCCTGCGTAGTATTCTTGATTACGCTTATCCTGCTCATCTGGCAGAAAGTACCGATGGTGATTCTCGGTGCGGCAATTCCGGCTGTTTTAGCTACGGCAGGGTATTATCGATCCGAAGGAAGCGTATTCGGATTTTTGGAAATACAACGGTTGTGTTCTTTATGGGTTTGGTAGTAGTTGGAGAGGCCTTTTTAAGACGGACTCGCAGAGTTTCTTGGCGGAAAGATTATCGGTCTTCTGGGAAAAGAGTGAGAAGGGGCTGATACTCGGTACAGGAATTGTTGCCGGAGGTCTTTTCCGCATTCTTAAATGATACTGGTTCCACTGCTCGCCTTATGCCGATTGTCGGCTCGATGGCAGAAAAAGGCAAAGGTAAAGAAGTCAAAACCTTAATGGCGCTTTGCCTATTTTGCTTCACTTGGAGGAACAGTTACTCTTGTCGGCACAACACCGCATATTGTGGCAAATGGTATACTGAAGGACAACGGACTTCGTGAGTTCGGATTTTTCGAGTACACAAAAATAGGGCTTGCCCTTACTGATTATCGGTGTTCTTTATATGTGTTTCGTAGGCGTGAAGCTCCTTCCGGAAAAAAGATGTGGAAAAGCGAAGCGGTCAATAGAGCCAGTGAGCAGAATCCGAAGAAGATGCTCTGGTTGCTCTGATTTTTTTATCGGCGTTTTAGTATCAATGGCAACAAATATTATTCCGATGCATATTGCAGGTGTGTTTGGTGCAATTCTTGTTGTGCTTACCGATGTATCACTGTACAGGAAGCAGTAAAGCATTTCCGACCTCTACTGTCTTTATTGTAGGCGGTATTTTCCCACCGAGTAAAGCACTGGTATCTACTAAAGCCGCAGAGTTCACTGGTTAATGCGGTACAGCCTGTACTTTCTCATTTTCCGCCGATTGTTCTTCTTGGTGCATTACCTTCCTTATGATTTTTGTTACACAGTTCCTGATGAACAGCCTGCAACGGTGCTGTGTACTCCGATTGCCATCCCTGCTTTTCTCAGGCAGCTGGCATTAACCGCTTGCTTCAGCAATGGCTGTTTCTGTCTCGCGCATCCGGTGCATTTGCAACACCTTTCGGAACCGCACCGAACTTGCGTTTGGGTTTTGGGAAGTCAAACGGATACCCATTAAGGACTATTTCCGTTGCGGATTCCCTCATGTGCATTATTTTTGGAATCGTGGTAACGGCACTCTGCGGATATTTTATCTGTAGTGACTCTAATGCGAAAATTTATGTTTAAAAAGGGTGGGACTTCGGTTCCATCCTTTTTGCAGCATTTTGACTTTTACTTTTTCGATGCATCAAAAATTCTAATGCAACTTAACTAAAAAATATAGTTATATAAGCAAAATATCAATGATTACAATATATATTGACCAAGCAATAAAAAGAAAGTATATTACTAACAAGGGAACGTTCCTATATTTAAGAAATCAGTTCCTTGCACAAGGAATGAAATGAAGGAGCAATGGATAACAATAAAAGATAGCTGAATTATCTGGAGTCTCTGAAATCTACAGTTTCAAGAGTTCTTACAGGAAAAAGGATATGTTAGCGCTGAGGGCAAAAGAGAGAATTGAAAAATTATTGAGGAATATAGTTTTCAGCCATCGGAATCAGCGAGGAGTTTACTAACAAAAGTAACAAATACAATAGGTGGTGGTTGTTCCTGAAATAGATAATAGTTTTTTATAGTGAAGTTTTGAAAAGGAATCGGTGATATTGCAGACAGAGATAATTATAACATCATCTATTTCAATACTAATAATAGCAGTTCGAAGGAAGAAAAAGCGTTAAAAATGCTTAAAGCCCAAAGAGTTAGGGGGAGTTATTTTAGCTGCTGCGGTCGATTATTCGAAAACAAAAAGCATGCAAAGTTGAAGAAACTAATAGAGACAAAATCAATGCCCCATTGTGTTATTGGATAGAGACATTGACGGAATTAATCTTGATAAGGTTGTGTATGATAATTTCGGAAGTGCTTTTGCTGCAACAGAAACGCATGATTAAAGCTGGACAAGTCCATAGGTATTATTACTGGCGATTTAGATTTGAAACATGCAAGAGGAAGATATGAAGGTATTTAGGGCTATGCGGCAATATGAGATTCTGATTTTGGAAAAATATAGAAAACATGGGGATTTCCATGACAGACACAGCTTACGTATTAGCAAAAGAGTTACGTAATCAAAAAGATGTTCCGGATGCAATTTTTCCTGCAATAACTGCACTACTTTAGGAATAATAAAAAGCGGCAAGGGAAAAATATGAAGCTGGGAAGAGATATTGCTTTTGTGGGCATCGACATGTTGATGTATTGGATATTATTGGATACAAAGTACTCACATGTAACTAGAGATACTATTGAAATGGGCAGAATGACCATGGAACCTTTGGCAGAAAGAATACATGCTCTTTGTGAAATATAATGTCGCACAGTTGTTCCATTTTATGTGTTTGGATGGAACGAAAAGGAAATCTCAATAGAATTACTAAAAAGTGGATGTTATAGTGAATGTGGGGAACGTTACCACAATAGAATTTAATTAAAGAAAATTTTGCATAAATATTCAAATGTGTGTCATTGACTGAAGATGTCCAAACTCGAATGGAGGAGAGGAATGGAAAAGTATCTGATAGCCCATGATTTAGGAACATCAGGAGATAAGGCAACGTTTATTTTCTACTGATGGCAGAATGATAAAAAGCATAACTTATGTTTATGAAACTCTATTTTTCATCAGTACGTGGGCAGAACAAAACTCGTTTGATTGGTGGGAATGCTTGTTGTGCAAACCATGCGCTACTAAAAAGATGTGAGTAAAACTAGAGTTGCAGGAATTGCTTTTAGTGGGCAAATGATGGGGTGCGTGGTTGTTGATAGAAATGGAGAAGTATTAAGACCGTCAACTATTTGGTGACAGAGAAGTGATGAGGAAAGGGTTATAGAGAGAAGGACTGAGAGTGAGTTTTATCGCATAACCGGGCATAGAATTAGTGCGTCTTATAGTATTGAGAAATTAATGTGCATCAAAACCATGAGCCGGATATATATGCAAAGACATACAAAATGCTTCTAGCCAAAAGACTATATGATTTATAGGCTACTGCGAGAATTTTTACAGATTATACGTGATGCATCAGGAACAAATTGCATGGACTTAAGCAATCTTTTGTTGGTCGATTGTATCTTGATATTGCTGACAGATAGAGATAAGCTTACTGAAATACACTTCAACTTATGCTGCTAGGTGAAATAGGGGCAAAGATTTGTGAAGAATGGGTCTCCCAAGGAACGCCTGTCGAATAGGGTGCTGGAGATGGTACTATGTGCAGCAGTGGGTGCAGGTAGTGTGAGGATGGAGATACTTTTTTAATTGTTTAGGCTCTTCATCTTGGGCGTTGTCTAACAACCAGTAAAGCCGATTTTTGATAAAGAGATGAAGACTTATAACTGGGCGCACATGATAAGGAAAATATTCGCTAAATGGAACAATGCAAGCTGCAGGAAATTCATACCAGTGTTTTTAAGAAAGATTTTGTGCAAAGATTTGGAAGAAAAAGCCACTTTGACATATGTGTATGAATTAATGAATTTAGAGTTAGGTCAAAAGTGAACAAGGAGCGAATGGGCTGGTTTATTTACCTTATTTTGGGAGAAAGAAGTCCCAGATGGAATTCTGAGGCAAGAGGTGCTTATCTGTCTCAAAATGGAGCATGAAAAGGAAGGATTTAATAAGAGCTGGAATTGAAAGGAATCATTATGAATTTGTTCATTATTTTAGATGTCTTTCAGAACGACCAAGTGAATATTAGAAGCGATGAATGTGATTGGCGGATTAGCGAAGAGTAAAGAAAATTAGACAAATATTATCTGATGCCTATGGGAGCTGGAAATTAGAAAAACTGAATTGGTTGATGAAGCTAACATCAATGGGGGCCGCAGTAGCTGCTGGAGTTGGTATTGAGAGTTTAGAGATTTCAATGAGATATCAAAATTATAGAAATTGAAGATGTTATTTATCCGGATAAGGCTTGTTATGAAAGTATAAAAATTAAAGGAAATTTTCAACCAGAGCTATTATATGTATTGCAAACGTATAAATCTCTAAGTCAGTGGAAAAGGAAAATCATTTAGGAGGTGAAGTGGTATGGAACAAATTTCTAAGCAAACATTAGCTGAGATGATCGATCAGACTCTTTTTGAAACCTTATGTAACCTCAAAAGATTTGAGAGAACATTGCGAGAGTGCGGACCGATATGGATTTAAAACAGTGGCAATTAATAATGCAGTTGTTCAATATTGTTCTGCATTATTGAAAGAGAGTAAAACGGTATGTGACGCTGCCGTTAGCTTTCCGTTAGGACAGTGTACATTAGAAACCAAGATGTTTGAAACTTCTGATGTGATTCAGAAGGGGCAAAAGGAAGTGGATTACGTAGTGAACCTTTGTAGAGCTGAAAAGTGGTCTACTGAGATATATTGAAAAAGAGATGGATTCCATTGTGAATATTTGTAGCACATCATATCTAAAGTTATATTTGAAAATTGTTACCTGACCAATGAAGAAAAAGATAAGGCTTTAGTGAAATAGCACTAAGAGTTGGACCGAGTTTTATTAAAACATCGACTCGATTCGGTAGTGGAGGAGCTCATCGCGTTGAGGATGTTCGGCTAATGAAATCCTGTGTTGGAGAGAAAAATTAAAACAAAAGCTGCTGCTGGTGTTCGGACGTTGCAGCAAGTATTAAGCATGATTGAAGAGAGGCCCAGAATTGAACGAGTTGCGGAGTTCAAATTGTTGATGAAATAGAAAATAAAACATTAATTTCCTTTTAAGATAGACTGATTTTTACTCATAAAAATAGAAGGAGAAGAAATGAAGAACGCGTTTGGCAGCATACTAGGCGTATATGTGTCGAATTTGAAGGAATCTCAGGGGTTTTGCGTGAGAATATTTTAGGCTTCCATAAAGTTTGGAAAAATACGAATGCTTCCTGAAGGAGATGTGAAAGTGGTATTCGTTGAAAAGGAGGGCATTTGATTATTGAATTAATTGAAAGTTACCTATATCTGGAAGAAAAGGAGGGATGGTGTTATGAGATCGTTTTGCTGTATATAAAGACATGATCAAGCAATAGAAGAATTAAAGAATAAGAGTGTCGAGTTTGAGGGATGGTAGCTATTGTATCGCACCCCATGTTTTTTGAACAAGGATCGAAGTGGATAATGTTAAGAGGACCGAATGGTGAACGAATAGAATTAAATGAAAGATTGTAGAAAAGAAAGTGCCAAGAAGATGTGGAGAAATGACTGAGAAAGGAAGTGAATTATGAAAAATCGCAAGTTAGTGTTGTTCTGATGGAGCTGCAGTTGCTTTTATCGGGATGTGGAAAAGCGAATAAAAAGATCCAGACAAACAAAAAGGACAAAAAGAGGCTGTAGAGTCTGAATCGAAACCCAATACAACGTCTGATAACAAAAGTCTTAATATTACATGGGTATCATGTTCAACTGAGTCGAGCTTTGGCAGTATCAGGAAATCGGAAATGAAAAATGCCAAAAGACATGGAGAAAGAACATGTATCTTATTAATTTTACGACGGTTGGACCCTACCACTGCAGCAGAAACAGAAAGTTATATTAGGGGCTTTTTGAAAATGCAATCGCGTCTAAGCCGAATGCCATTATAAGTGCTACACAAGTCCCTATTCTACCTCGATCTATATCAAAAGGAAAGCAATGCAAATGGGACTGTTAATTTCACGAATTGTGGGCTAGAAACTATTGATTCTTCGAATTCGCTGATTGCTATAATCAACATTATACAACTGTGGGTGCAGATGTAGGAGATTTAGCAGGAAAAGTTATGTTGAGCAGTTGGAAGCTTAAGATTCCCAAGAAGGGGTGTAATTGCTATGAATTCTCAAATGTAAATCCATCTTACAACCAAGAATGGATAATTTTAAGGCGTATATTGAGAAAAATCTGAAATCAAGGTATTAGATACACTTTTACAACAATAATAGTTTGGAGCAGGCTACAGGCTGATATTGAAAATCAGATTGCAAACGTATGGAGACCAGTTGATTGGTATTTATGGAGCCAATAATATTTCCGGTGATGGAATCTGCATTAGCGGTCGAGAATGTCACATTAAAGATAAAGTAATTACTATTGAGTTGACTCGGATCCTACGGAAATAAAGGCACTTGAGAATGGAACATTAGATGTGCATATTGTGCAGGATGCGTATGGACAAGGGTATGCCTCCATGAAGAATGCAGTTGAGACTTTGCTTGAGGGAAAGAATCCTGAAAAAGAGCAAAAAGTTACAATGCCTCCGGAAGCTGTGACGACCAAAAATATGAAAGAAGAAAAGTATGCGGCCCTACTTAATCTCAATCTTTTAGTAGTAATTACGTAGCCCGTTGATCATTCGAGTACATGTTCAAATTATTCATCCCATTCATAGATTCAGATTCCGCTAAGGACAGCAGCCTGGGCGGAATCTGAATTTGAATCAAGCTAAGTGTTTCAAAATCATTTAGCTGTCTGATTTTTGCGGTGGAGGAAGTATGGAAGAATCAATTATTCTTAAAGTGGAGAATATTGTAAAGACTTATCCTGAGTTCGTACTCTAAGGAATAAGTACTACGATAAAAAGGGAGGTGAGGGGCATTAGTAGGAGAAAACGGAGCCGGAAAATCGACATTGATAAAGTGCATTATGGGAGCTGGAGGAACCATCAGAAGGAAGAGCTCTGATAAATGTGAATGGAGAATTTAAGTCGGCAAAAACAGTTTTGGATGCAGCAAAAATTAGGAATGTATGCAAAACTATCAGCATGTGAATATTACTAAGATTTGACAGTGGTGAAAAATTATTTTCTTGGTCATTTGCCCCAAAATGCATTGGGTATTATTGACTGGAAAAAGATTTATGCGTGATAGCCAAAAGATTATTGATAGATTTAATTTGATATTAATCCGCAGGATATTATTAGCCAGTTACTGTATTGCCATGCAAGCAATGCATCACAATCAGCAAGATTTCTGTAAATTCAAAATACAAGATTAGTGATTTTCGATGAGCCCTACAGCGTTACTGGAAAAACGATAAAGTTCAGACGCTATTTAAGTATATAAGAGAGTTAAAAGAACAGGAGTAGCTGTAATATACATATCCCATAGGTTAGAGGAGGTCATGAGATATGTGATACAGTCACTATTATGAAAGATGGCGAGTATGTGAAACGAAAATGTAAGTGAAGTTAATAAAAGATTACCTCATTACCAAGATGGTTGGCATGAAGTATGGCTGATATATAACATCCATCATCAGAAACCTGGAGAAGAAATTCTGAAAGTTTGCAATCTATATGGGGATAGATTTAGGACGTTAGTTTTTCTCTCACATAAGGGCGAAATATTAGGATTTTGGATTGGTAGGAGCGGGTAGAAGGAGGTAATGCGAGGGATTTTTGGTGCAGAAAGAGTTATATTCAGGAGAAATGTTTATTTCTGGGGAAAAAGTCAAAATTAAGTCTGTTAAAGACGCGATGATGCATAAGATTGGCTTTAACGGAGGACCGTCGACATGGATGGGCTGGCACTTTCCCAAAGCGTGGAACTAAATATCAATATGTATTCCTATGATTTAATAAGCTGTTTCTGGATTTATTAATTTAAAAAGAAAGAGACAGAGCACTAAAGTATAAAGAAAAGATACGTATAAAGACACCAAATGTAACAACAGGTGGTGAATTATCTTTCGGGAGGGAATCAACAAAAGGTCGTTATTTCCAAGTCATTGTGTCGAGGACCCTGATATTCTTATTTTGATGAACCCACTGTAGGAATCGATGTTGGTTTTCAAAGAAGAAATATTTAAACTTATTGAGAGCTTAGTAGAGCAAGGCAAGGAGTTATTATTATTTCCTCGTATTTGCCTGAAGTTATGGGGCTTTCGGATAGAATGATTGTCATGCGTCGGAAGGACATGTTGGTAGGAACAGTTGAAGCAGAAGAGCTGAAAATGATGAGAGAGGAAGATATCCTAAGAGTCGCATCTACAATTTTCAATGAGGAGGTTTGCACAATGAAATCGGATGGACAAAGACTTGCAAAAATGATGGTTTGAGCAAGATTTTTGATGAAAACGGAGTTTCCATGGTGTATTATTGCGATATTATTATTATCTTTGCTTGTAGGAACTCAGAATTTTTGATGAGTTACAACTTAACCAATATCCTGTAAACAATAGTAGCTATTATTGGGGTAATTTTATTGCACAGACTCGCATCATTATTACCGGAGGAATTGATATTAGTTGTGGTGCTATCGTTGGATTTTCCACGCTAATGGTTGCAATGGGCCAGGCAAAATAAGAAATGGGTGTAGTTCCATCTATAGTAGTTTCGGTTGTTGCTGGAGTTGTTTAGCTGGTTAAATGCAGTTTTATTACATGAGTTTAAAGTCCTGCGTTTGTTGCTACTTTAGGAACGCAAACGATTATCAGAGGGTTGATTAGTAATCTCTAACGGGGGAACAGTTTCGGGGATAAATTCTCATTTTGCTAATTTTGCAAGTAGTAATATTGGTTTCATCCCCAAATTGGCGTTTGTATGGTGCGTGATTTCTCTATTGGTGTTTTTATTGTTGAGATATACGATATTCGGTAGAGATTTGTTTGTTCTTGGTAGTGGAGAAGAAGTCGCAAGATTGAATGGAATATCAATTAGAAAGACTACTTATGCAACCTATGCATTTGCGGGGCTTTTGTATGGTATTGCGGGAGTTATGCTTGCTGCTAGAATTAATTCGGCTATTCCTACAGCGGGTGAGGCGTATGAAACGAATGCAATTGCGGCGAGCGTTCTAGGAGGTGCTTCTCTTTCTGGTGGAATGGGCTCCATAGCAGGGACGGCTCTGGGTACTGTTTTAATTATACTGATTGATAATGTCGGAACACAGTTTGGTATTCATTCGTTTGTGATGCAAGTTATTACAGGATGTGTAATTGTGATTGCTATTGTAGTGATCAGTTAAAAACATCCGATTGGTTTATTTAGCGGTATAAAGAGATTAAAGAAACATACAGTGTAAAGATTTACCTTTGTGTTACACAGTTAAAATCAGGCAATATATTTTGCCTGATTTTTCTAATGAATCATGTAGAATAGAAAAATAGCAAAGTATATGGAGAGGGTATTACTATGCAAAACACATTGTTGCAATCGGCAGTATAAATCAAGATATTATTATGAAGGTAAGTCGGATGCCAAAGCTAGGTGAGTCTATGGTGGTAGATGAGTGTATTATGGCTGCGGGTGGAAAAGGGTGCAATCAGGCTGTGCAGGCAGCCAAGCTTGGAGAAAGTGTTTCTATTATCGGTGCTGTAGGAAAGGGATGCCATGGGAGCTTTTTCTTAGACTGAAGCGAAGAAGTACCGGGTTGATGTTTCTCACGTGAAGCAATCTAAGGAGACAACCAGTATGGCACTGCCCATGTTTTAACAGATGGAAGTCTAATCTGCTCGGTTTCTCGAGGCGCGAATTTTGATTTACATAAAAAAGAGATTGATGAAGCGGAATCTTTGTTACGTAGTGCAGCCATAGTTATTCTTCAAAATGAGGTACCAGAAGAAGTAGACTACTATATTATTGAAAAAGCACAAGAATGGCATTATAAAGTCATTTATAATGCAGCGCCGGCTGAGAACGATGAAACAAAGCTTTATTGCCGGTTGCGATGTTGTTGTTGTGAATGAAGTTGAGGCAGAATTTTATTGTGGAAAAGTCTATTAATTGTATCGATATAGCGAAGGAAGAGGCGCTGAAACTGAGCCATGAGATGGGAAAATAGCTGGATTTTCACACTTGCGCGGTGGGTTCTGTAACTGCGTCACAATACAGTTCTTTTTCTGTTCCGTCGTATAAAGTGAAAATCATCAGAACTCTAGGGCAGGAGATTCTTATGTGGGTGCTTTGTCTCATGCATTGCTAAAAGGGAAGGACATTTTTGAAGGGCAAGGTTTGCGACAGCTAGTAGTGCCTTGACAGTTCTAAAATGCGGAGCGCAAATTGCAATGCCGACATTAGAGGAGGTAGAAGAACTTTAGGGAAGTCTTATTCTCGAGGAAGAGAACTTATAAAGAAATAGTTTTTAGGTGTTTGAAGGATACGAAACAATGATGAAGACTATGAGGTTTTTTTCATGACGACGAACAAACATTCCCTAACGATGAAGGATATAGCGAAGCTTGCCGGAGTATCTACAGCAACAGTTTCCAGAATTTTTGAAATCATAATGGTCGATATTCTAAGGAAACAGAGTTGCGTGTTAAAAATTGATTGAAGAGAATAATTATGTGATTGACCAGACGGCAAAGGGGCTAAGAAAAAGTACTTAGAAACAGTTGGGATTATTGTCTCCGGACATAACGAACCCACATTTTTGCAAAATTGGTACTGAATATTCAGACCAGCCTGTTTCAGAGGGGATATTCTTCATTATCTGTAATACGAACGAGGATTTGACACTGGAGGAGGAGCACGCACACTCTTTGAAAGCACAACATGTTTGTGGCTTTATCATGATTTCAACCAAAAGATACCATAAGAGTCTTCGTCGTTTTCCGACAGTTTACCTGGACCGTCCTGCGAGAGGGGAAGAAAAAGAAGATATCACAATAGAGTCTGATAACTATAAAGGCGGATACCTGGCAGGCCGGCAACTCAGGATGGCGGGATGCAAGAGATGGCAATCATATGAATAAATGGAAATGATTTTTAACCAGGATTCTCGTATGGATGGTTTTATAAAAGCTCTTGCAGAGGCAGGTATCACGGAGAAGGAAGTTTCCAGAATGGATATTGGAGATGCGTCGATTCAAAGTGCATATTCCAAGATAGCGGAGGAGTTAAGAGGTGCGTTTCCTTATGATGGTGTGTTTTGTACGACAGATACACTGGCGGCGGGAGTATATACAGCACTGAGAGAAAGAAATAAAAGAGTGCCGGAAGATGTCAAAATTGTTGGCTTTGATGATTAGGACGGCGGTCGCAACAGGACCGGGGAGATAAGCAGTGTGCATCAGGATGTTGGAAAGATGGCGGAACTTGCGGTGGATGCTTTGGCAAGAAGGTTATCCGGAGAGACCTTTGTCCAGTAATCATTTCTATCTGCCGGCTGTACTTTAACGGTACGCGCTTCAACAGATTCACTTACGTAAGAATAAGAATGATCTGTATTCAAAAATAGAAAGGATTGTGATTAGTTACTATAATCCTTTCTATGTCAAATATGCCCAAATTGCGCAAACGATTACTCATCAGAAAAGAGAATTTTAAGACACAGGATTGACATATAATGGAAAATATTATACAGTGTAGTACATAAAAACAAAGCAATCGTAAAAATTTTTCTTTGCTTAGTTGCGTAAACGATTTCAAAGGAGGAGACTTATGAAGAAAGAAAAAGATTGTTGCATTAGTTGCCGCTGCTGCCATGGCATTGACAGCTGCTCTGCGGCAAAACCTGCGGAGACTACAAAAGCAGCAGGAACAACAGCTGCGTGGTAGTGAAAAGTCCGGAGAAACGGAGAAGGCGGGAGAAACGAAGAAAGCGGAGGCATCCGAGATGAAGCTTATGCGATTGTGTTAAAGACACAGTCCAGCTGTTCTGGCAGGATATGAAGGCGGAAATTGAGGGATGAAGCAAAGAAGTTGAATGTTACGGTAGACATTCAGTCGGGAAATACGGAAGATGACAGTAGGACAAGTCAGCATTTTGGAGAATTTTCATTTCTTCCGGAAAATATAAAGCAAATTGAGTTGCGCCGATTTCGGATGTAAACTTGAACAATGCGATTGCCCAGGCTACAAAGGCAGGTATCGTTGTTGTAGATATCGATGAGAAAATCAATGCGGAAGCACTTGGAAAATTGGAGGAGCGCTTTCGTTTATGTAGCAACTCGACAACAAAGCTGTAGGAAAGATGGCTGGAGAAGAACTGACAAAGCAATTAGAGAAGGGAAGTGAAGTAGCCATTATCGAAGCGAAAAGCAGGAGCGATTTTCCGGAGAACAGAGAAGAGACGGAGCGAAGGCGGCATTTTGAAGAAGCAGGCGCAAAGTTAGTGGACAGCCAGCCGGCTGACTGGGATAGAACGAAGGCATCTGATGTTGCTAGCCAATATGATGAATGCACATCCGATCGAAGGCTTTCATGCTTGTAATGATACGATGGCACCAAGCGTTGCCGTAAGCAGTAAAACAAAAGCGGGAAAAAGATATCCTGGTTTGCGGAACAGATGGAGATAAGGAAGCAATTTCCGCTGTTGACAAGGGTGAAATGACAGCGACCGTTGCACAAGATCCGAAGGCAATTGGCGCAAAAGTCGTTAGACCTTTTAGTAGATGCAGTCAAGAATGGAGAGAAGCTGAAGCCGGAAAAGAGTTTAAAACATACGGTATTGAGGCTGATCTTCATCAACAAAGACAATGCAAAAGATTATTTGAAATAAGATTCATTTCAATCAAGTTGGGAAAGCACTCACTGCTTTTTCATAACCTATCTAGAAAGAGGGAAAAAGAATGAATATTGTAGAAGATGAGAAATATTAATAAAAAGCTTCCCGTGTAAAAGCGCTTCAATATTTCTTTTTCCGTAGAACCGGGAGAAGTACATGTCCTTTTAGGAGAAAATGGGGCGGGAAGTCTACACTGATGAAAGTTTGTCAGGGTACCAGCCTGATAGCGGAAGTATTGTTTTTGAACGGTAGAACATAGTAAGTTAAATCCATCGTCTTTCTCTAAGAGGGCGGGTATCGCATTATTTATCAGGAGCTGGTGAGATAGGAATTGACTGATATCGAGAGATATCTTTATGGGAAGAAACTGCTATTAAAGAAGATTGGGCCTGTCAAAACAATCGATTATGTGAAGTTAAATGAAGAGACAAAGAAATTATTGCAACAAGTAAATTTAGATAAGTATGAACCGAATAAATTAGCATCAGAATTACAGTATTAGTGAGAAACAGATGCTGGAAATCGCAAAGGCTATTTCCTTCGATGCAAATGTATCGTTATGGATGAGCCAACATCTTCTCTGCTAAGAGCGAGGTAGAGTTAGTTTGAAAATTATTCATAATTTAAAGAGTAAGGGAATAGATTGTTTTTATTTCACAAATTATCGGAGATCAAGAAATTAAGATCGAATCAGTATTTTAAAGACGGAAGTTGTGTCGGAACGTGGAAGGTTTCGACCTACCGAAGAGGATATGGTTCGTCTGATGGTGGGAATGAGTTAGAAAAATCCCACCAGAGAAGACTGCAGATTCGGAAAAGTACTTTTTAAGTTAAAATTTGAGCAGAGACGGTCGTATGAGAACTTTCATTTGCAGTAAGGAAAAATGAAAATTGTCGGACTTTCCGGTCTGTAGGAGCCGACGGTCAGACCGATGGAAGCTTACATTTGGAGCAGTACCGAGAAAGTCAGGAAATTATTTTAGAAGGAAAACAGTTGGACATCCATTCTATGCCATGCGTTAAAGAATGGAATCGGTTTGGTAACGGAGAACCGAAGAGAAACGATTCTTTCAAAACTTTTCCAACAGAAGAAATATTTCCTATGAGCTTACTTAAGAAATCAAAGTGTGGCGGTATTGTTGGCTGGATAAAATGAAAAAGAAGAGAAGGTTCTCTCTGCATCATCAAAGACAGACTTACAGATTAAATGGGCGAGTGATTTACAGCTGACGAAGAACCTGTCCGGAGGAAATCAGTAATGTAATCCTTGGAAAATGGATTTTCGCAGGTGTAAAGGTTTTGATTTTTGATTGACGACCAACGAAGGGGCATTGATGTCAGTACCAAAAGTGAAATATACAGATGATGCGAAGACTTTGCTACAAGTGGAAATTGTGGTCATTGTAGTCGCAGTGAGATGCCGGAGCTACTTTCGATTTGATGATCGGGATAATGGTTATGGCGGATGAAGTGTGAAGGAGTTTTTATTGAAGAAGCTACAGAAGAAAAAGAAGGATGCTTGCGCACGAAATGGAGGAAAGAGATGAGTCAAGGGAAAACAAATAAGTTTATAGTTTTGGGATAGATATTCCACGGTTTTCATTTTATGCATTATGATTTTAGTATTTGGTATTTTAAGACCAAAGTCTTTTGTGACCAGTGCCAACCTGATGAAGATTATTGAACAGAGTTCGATTTACGATTTTACTCAGGGCTAGGGTGACTGCCATCTTACTTGGAGGAATTGATTTAAGTATTTCTTCCATTATGGCTTTTATCCGGAGCACTTTGACAGCGAAACCAATGGTGATTTTGGACGTCGCCGATAGTTGCTGTTTTGATTGGCGTTGTACTCTTTGGTCTTGGCGTAGGTTTTTGTAACGCATTCTGGTAACAGTACAGCTACCCCTTTATCATCACGATAGTACACAGGCAATTTTGCGTTCCTTAGTTTATATTTTGACCAATGCAAGGTCTGTCTCCGGCCCTACCCATCCTTTCAGACCACCATTGGCGGGAATTTCTTTATTCATACCGATACTAGTTTATGATTGCCTTGCTTACTGCACTGCGTTGACGATATTTACGTGGAAGAGTCAGTGCGGCAGTGAAATCTTTTGTGCGATTTGAAACCGCGGCGCAGTCGTGGTATGTGCGGAAATTTACCGTACACAGCACATGATTGGTGCTTTCAGCTTTGGTCCGGATTCCAGCAGCTGCCGGAACGGTGTACATGGCCCGTCTTGGTCGCGGCAGCAGTCCGAAATGCGGGCACGGCATGCAAACTTGGGCGATGATGAAGCGGTTATTATAGTGAGGTGCATCCTTCTTCGGCGGTGGAATCATCCCGAGTGATTATTAGCGATTGATTATCGAACGATTAACAATGGATCGAATATGGCTTTACGGTACTGCAAGTTTTTACCAGCACCAGTACGGGCACTGTAACTCACTCGATTGCGGTATAGACTGCATCGATCGTTTTCGCGGAAGAAGTAAGTGCGCAGAGAGAGACTGTACATGGGAGAGAACAACATAAATATTCTTGTTACGGTTTGATGTGTATGCATTTCGAAAATGAAGGAAACAGTTGGAAGTCCTGGAAGTTAGATGGATGGTATCACATTGCAGATATCATGGACGGACATTTTGCATATTACACTAAGCCCCGATTTTGCAAAAACAGGTACGTTCGGTTGTAAAGAAACCTATGGATGTACATCATGACAACAGACGGAGACTGCTAGATCCGTGGCTGGAAGCGGAGAGCAGAGAGGATTAGCCTCATGCAGGAAACGATTATCACAATGCGTTCAGAGACCATCTCAGCATATTGCACTCGCTATGGAAAGAAAGTGGAGTGATATTTGAATCTGGCAACGCCGCCTCTTATATTGGACACCACTTGAAATCGTATTACGGGCTGGTCAGTCAGCCGCACTCGTGACGTGGGTTTGCGGACAGACAGTTTATTTCCGACGACGTTGATAAAATTCGACTTTGCGATAAGAGTTGAGAGAGACGATACCAATATCGGATCTCTGATTGATGGTTCTGCACACACGACGAACATGCTTCTGAAGCGGGCGCGTGATGACCCATGGCTGTCGAGAGTGTTCCGCTTTATTTTCCTTTAACAAAGATGGAAAAGAAGGTGCAAGATTTCCAGCGCAGCTCGGGAGGCCGTAGAAAAAGGTCAGAGAAAAGGAGTACGCACCATGTCTCAAACAAAGGGAATATTAGGAATGATATTAGCACAAAGTAAGGCTTTCGTAATCGGCTTCGCAGACGTGCGAGATGGGAAACTCTGTTACTATAAAGAAGAGCGTGTAGAGGATTTCTTTCAAAGAAGCGAGGACATTTCTTCAGTTTTCAAAGAACTGTCATCACGGAGCAAGAAAGCCACCAAGAGGAGATAGAGATTCTTGCCCTGTCTGGTCAGCTTTCGCAGTCGACGATCGATCGAAAAGAAAGCGTGATTTGTAGCCGAATATTCCCCTTTTCCGATACCTCTCTTGTAGACACGCCGCAAGCAGAAGATTGGTATTCCGCATTTATTAACCGCGATGTGGAACAATCTCCTTACTGTATGATGCACAGGAACCGATATCCTCGAAAATGCCTCAGTTGCGGCCATCTATTTCGTGAACATAGCGGAAAATGTGTACAGTACTTAAATGGGGAGAATTTCTGGCAAGAATGGTGTTGCGATCTGAGCGTAGTTTTGACTTATCGCATTAAACAACAGGAAGTGGTTCGCGGAATGTGATGTCTGGAAACAATTAGCCTCGTGTTGCCTCACAGAATTTTGCAGGAAGGAAAGTATCCTGCTATAGCCATAGATGATACTTTTCCTCAAAGCAAAACCCATCCGGCTGTCGACGAGTTTGCAGCAAATAGGAGAGAGACTGCGACAGCAACAGAATCTTTCGATCCGGACTATGCATTAATAGGGGTGTGTCTATCCGGCGATGAAGTGACTCTGTTATGTTGGAGAGGCTATGCTACCACGAATTTACTCTCGAAAACCTTTTATCCGGCGAAGAACATGGAGACTGTTTATCCAAATCATCAAAAAGGAATTTTGCTGCTTGTTTGTATGGAAGAAAACGACTGGAAGATACTGTATTTGTGGTTTCTGGAAACATATTAAGATGATAGAGGGGCAATGAAGATTGCAATAGGAAACGATCATGTTGCGGTTACTTTAAAGAATATTATTAAAGAACATCTGGAAACCAAGGATTATACCACGTAGGGACAGATTCAAAGAATCGCCTATCCATCCTGTTTTGCTATAAGGTGGGAAATGGTTGTATCCGGGGAAGACTGTGGGATTTTAATGCAGGGAACGGTGGGAATTTCTCTGCGCAAATAAAAAGGCATACGTGTTTGTGGTATGCTCCGAACTCTTACTCTGCTAAGTCAAGATGCATAACAATACGAATATTTTAGCGTTCAGATCGAGAGGCTGGGACGGATCTGCAAAGATGATTGTTGATGAGGCATTACGCGGCATGAAGGTGGAAGATACCAAAAGCGAACTGATATGATTGGTGAGATTAAAGAAGGGATAGATATTACAAAGGAATAAGAGAGGCAAAAAGAAAGACCATCTACGAATGTCGAGTTCGTGGGTGGCCTTTTTTCGTAAAGATTATCGCAGCAGAATGGGGATATCTTATCATAAAGCCTGTTATATAATTTTTGTGCCTTTGCAGGAGTGCTTTCTCAATGCTTTGCCACTCTAAACTATTTTCACAGCCATTCCCAAATACTAAAACTTACGCTCATCAAAATGGTGGGAAGAAGGTGGAACTTTCTCCAACATTACTGAAACTGCTTACGAGGTTAAGCCAAGGATAGTAGTTTTATGATCATAATTATCATAAGTTTCCAAGCAGGGAGAAACGCCGCTAAGTAAAGTTCCTGGGAACTTACCTAATTGCAACCATCGGATAAAGGATAAAGCTTCCAGATGTTCAGTACGAAATACCGAGCGTTCCGCCTGATAGAGGATTATTTCCCGGAGGTACGTAAACCCGATATTACTCTATGACTTTAAACTACTTTTTATTTCCGATGCAGCGCTGGTATATAATGATATTGCAACATTCCTTCGGAGTGATGCTGTGTCTGTCCGCACCAATTACAGCTTTTATATTTGCATATTCTTTAAATCAATTAATTCCTGCATGGCTTCTATCGCAATCGGAGAATTTAATCGCATATTTTCCGCATCATATAAGTTTTTCTGGTGACTGAACAGTCTGCTTAGGTACTCGGAGCTACATGCCGGCGGAACTGAGGTTGTGTCGCCTGCATTGCTATAGAGAAACCGGATTAGCGATTTGTAAAATTTAGCCACCTTGCTGAATTTTAAAATTCTTGAACGGATAGGTTTTCTTGTATTGTTCTCATCACGTTCGCCAGACCGACCTCAAATGTAATTTTCGGTAAAATAGCAGTTGCATGCCGGGCGTCATCGGAAGCAGTATATTTTCTCATTTACATAAGAGTAATACTGAGATGCGTGGAATAAAGGATTGCATATCTTCTTTTATGAAGTGCCAACTGATCCAGTGGGCTGGAAGAATTTTTCGGCGAACAAGACAGCCATGTTACATCCAATGAAGAATATCAAAAATGGAATTCGTTCATGGTGTTAACGCTCATAAATTTCTGCTATATGAGATGGATATGAATAGGACCCTGTTTCTTTGTATATGGCTAGGTGTTGAAGCGCATAGGAAGAGGGGTCAGAGTAGTAAGGCGAAGGATGCCTAGTGTCAATGGAAAACTAACCTGAAGCCTGTTTCTTCTAAAATTTCAGAGAACTTGCATCCCTTGTGATATTCTTTATCACTTTGCCGCAGCGTGTCCAAGCTACTGCACTCTCAGTCACCACCGCAGGGCAAATGCAGGGGAGATATATAAATAGGCAATTTTATATCGGGATTATAGAAAGAAAAATATATGTCTTTCTACACTTTCCGCAAAACCATAATTGGATATGAAGGTATGTCTAAATATTTATTCTTAAAGGATATGAATGATATTTTGTTTTTGATGATAAATATCAGTCTGACACAGATTTAGGTGCAACTGTTTTTAGAAAATGGTTTCATAAACCAATATAAAAGTCAAATCTGTTTGCAAGGGACAGAGAGCCAGTTAGAGGCATATAATGGTGGTTATTATCGATTGCTTTTTGCCGCTTCTGTCCTGCTTTTTGTCGAAGTTAACAGCGAGTCGCTAAACTCGGCTTTCTTCAACAAACAAGATGTTGTCTGTTTAATGTTGAAGTTAACACTGCATTATAGGGCATCTCGTTCTTCTTAAAGCAGGTAAACGCTGTAACCCACGGGCCATGCGTAGGATTGTAATTGCTGCACAGACACGGTCTCTGCTCTGGCTAACACACTAATTCTAAGAGAACATTAATGGCTTTCTGCATAATTTCAAGCTTTAGGTAAAACCACATTGTTTAGGAACGTAACAAAAAGATTAACAACCAAATTGGTTTTGTCCCTGGAGAAATTTCGTACGCTCACGAGAATGAACCTGGGAGTTAGGGCCGCATCCATGACCAATTTAATTTTTCGCCACTGACACTGCTCACCTATTTGAAGATGTTAGGAAACAGTCTCAGCAACACCAGCATATTTAGAGATATCTTTGACGTTACCATATTTATTCCTTTGCGTAGTGATGGCATTGACTCCATTAATGTCTGTGTTAAAGTTAATTAGTCGGCAAATGTATTCTAACATAAAATCAGAAATTCATACAAGATTTAAAGAAATACAGAGGAGATTTGTGTATGTCTACTTTATGGAAAATCATATTGCACTTCACATGACTAAGTACTATGGATAAAATATACAAATAATATAAAAAACAAATTGAATCGTTTCAAAACGGTGCTAATATAATCCATCTATAAATCGTACGTATTTAGAGGTTTTTGTGAAAAGGCGAAAAAGTCGTAGCTTTGGGCTTGACATCTCTTTATTAGATGAGTACGACTTTTCCAGCTGTGGAGGCGGAAAGAATAGTGAACCACACTCGCGCAGAGCAGAAAGCGGAGAGTACAGAAAGAGCAAAAGAAGCAGGATTCTAAAAGTTACATCTCACTTTTATTATCTGGTTAATGTAGGCAGCCTTTAATTGAAAAGATCGCGGATTTCAATGCGGAAAATAAAGATATTGTAGTCCAGTATATACCGGAAAATTATGACGATACAGTGACGGTACCAGACTGCTGTACAGGGCGGAACGCACCCACCTTTTGTGTTTAAAGCGATGCAACGTTTTATGATGGCATCACCGATGGCTATGCCTTTGACGACCTTATAGCTTCTGGACGCTGACGGAAGGCCATATTGATGATTTTCTTCCCAGTTTGAGGAAGACTTTATGTAGATGGAAAGATTTATTCTATTCCGTTTCCAGAGAAGTACGAAATTCTACTGCTACTGTGATATGTTTATGAAGCCGGACTGGATCCGAGTTCCACCCAAAGAATTGGGATGAGTTTTTGAGAGCAAGAAATTACAAGATAATTAGCAGGAGTAGGAATTGCTTTGAATTCCGGGTTTTACATAGGGATATTACAGGATTTTCCTGGAAAAATATTAGTGAAAAGGGAAGATGCTGATGAGCGAGGATGGCAAGAAGGTTTTCTTTAACACGCCAGAGAATGTCGAAGGCTTCAGTTTTGCTGGATTTACAGAAGTACAAAGTTATGGCAGAGGAGTAGCAGTGATGATTGGTCGACACAGCTTTTACGATAGTATTATGATATCACAACCGTAAACATTGCCAATATCAATAAGAATGCAACTTTTGAATATGGTCACAGGTAAAAACAATTTGGAGCAGCAACAGGTGGCAATTTCTATCAGTGGTATTTCAAAGACGTAAAGGCGGTATGAAGCTTATTAAGTTTGCAACGGATACAGAAAAGGCAGCGCAGTGGGCCCTGGATACAGGATATGTTCCAACAAGAAACCCGCAGGAGACAGATATGATTAAAAAAAAGTATTATGAGAAGCCCCAGGCGTTACAACAGTTGCAGTATGCAAAACCGGAATTAGGTCAACCACAATGCGGCAGAAATTCAGAGGACAACGATAATATTCAATCCGCGGTAAACTTATGATGTTACAGCAAAAGAAATACCTGATAATGCGCAATCAGAGGCAGAAGGAATTCTGGAAGAATACTCAGTAAAGTATCATTTTTTAGATGTCCTGAATAATAGGAATTAAATAAAAGGCATAAGGATATACCTTGGAAAGGACTGGACACGGAAATTTACCCCAAAGAATTTTATCTCAGTCTTTCTGTATCCGCGATTTTTTGATTTGTAGGAGAAGATGAGTAGTGGGGCCAAACAGAAAATAAAGAAACAGATAGAGGCGTTTACTTTATTGCGCTTATAATTTTTATGTTGGTCTTGCTTCAATCTTTAGAAGGTAGTATTTAAGTCATGCAAATACAAAATGGGAATGTATAGACTTGAATTATTGTATAAATAAAAATTGTTTACCTCAAACTATTCTAAAAGGATGAGGAATACTATCGTTTTCGTTGATTACGGTTGCCATTCTACATGATGGGGAGGACTTCCGGCCTTGCTGTTCTGAAGCTAAACAAAAGGAAAATACCGGATTTATCCGGACCGCTGGCTTTATCCTGTTATGCCGATGATTGCGGGATTGTTGTGTCGGATGTCGATTCAAAAATGATATGGGACCAATTGTTATGAGCCCCAAACGGATGAATGCCTTCAAGAATAAGTTTTGCCGCATTATGGCGGTAATGTATATGGAAGAGGCAGGATATCTGATGGGTATTCTTTCTTTCAGGAATTTAGCAATTTCAAGAACTGATAGAAGGCAAAATTGATGAGTTAAACAGTTGGCTTAGATTTTCAAGAAGATAACCATCCTTTACTTGCGCCTACATTCTTATTTACAATCGATTGCTTTTACGAACAGCTTGCCAGTGACCCGTCGTCATCATGACGGAAGGTGCACCAACAATGCAGTACATTGCTTTTGTATTATATCTAATGAAAGGGCAAGGCTTTTACCAATTTTAATTTATGGTGTTTTCAGCACTGACCGTAATTATGCTGGCGCTCCTTCTTGTTGTCTCTTCCTCGATTCATCAGTCAGGATAAGAAAACTATTACAATTAGGAGGCAGATGCATACAGTTAATGAGAATGTCAAGGAATTCTCAGTAACGATTCTGTTCATAGCACAGCACTCATTTGATTGCACCTTTGTTTCGCTGGTGAATTGCTTTTATGAAGCCCAGTTTACGACCTTTCTCCCATACTGCCTTACATTGACAACCCAAAATAGTTTGAATGCTATTCCTCTGGCAGATACTACATACATTGATTCTGGTAATTGTGACCTTTTATGTCCAGTTTGTAACTTGCTACTGGCGTGGCCATGCTCTTGCTGTAAAAGAGTTTAAGGGGAAAACCATTTTCGCCATCATTTTTATGCAAATATTATTCCGAATGACGTCTTGATTACGCCAACTTCATGACCTTATCGGACAAGGGGCTGGGACTAACATTGTGCTTGGAATTATAAGCCTGTTCTATGGAAGTGCACTTGCAACTTCCTTTGAGACAGCATTTTAAAACAATTCCGAAGGCGCTAGCTGAGGCGGCGAAGATTGATGGGCACATTGGCAGACAATTTGAAGGCGCCGACGGCAAACCAAATTATATGTCTTTGCGGTAATTTCTGTCAGTTATCACTGAAACAATTATTTATGGCTTTGATTGTGATAAACTCTCCTGCAATAGAACTTGACCGTTGGCTCATATTTTTGCAAAGTCGAAGGCAACATGCAGTGGCAAATGTTTGTGCGGCTACGTTTATCATTATTTTCACACATTAGCCTCTTTATATTGCAGAGACACTTATGGAGAGCTTTGTGGCCTGGAATTATGAGTAGATGAATAGTGAAATTATGTTTTTACATTGGAGTTTTCACATCTGGCTGAAGATGCATATTTGTGTAAGAAAGATAATTTGATTTTTTTTTGGATTTTGGGGAGACTGTTTTGAAACGGTCATGAAAACATTCGGATCTTAAGGCGTACCCACATATTTATATTGTTTTGACTCATCTTCATGCCGATCATGTAAGTCTCGACGGTTTTGTCCTATTGTAATTGTATCTTGCATCAAAAACTCCATATTAGTTCATCTCTGCATAATGTCGTAATATTGATTTGCCGGAAGGTTCCTCTTTCAAAGAAGCACGTAACCTTCAGGGACTGGTAAAGAGTTTCCAGTTGTTGAGGCCAGCATGCAGTGAGATATGCGTTGCTATGGATATAAAAATTAAATGTGAAAATGTTTGCTTATATTATAGTGGGGATGCATCGATATTCCGATATTGTGTTAAAGGATTTTTATAAAATTGATGACATTTATCAAGATACTCAACAATTGAGGAGCCTGCATCTCACTTGTACTATAAACGGTTAAGAGTTGATTCCAATAGAATTAAGAAAGAAAATGTACTGTGGGCGCACTTGGACGATTGCAGAGAAATGCTTAAAGAAAAGGGCTTATTGCGGGAGAGGAAAAAGAGTTGAATATGAATTTTCATATCCTATTGTTGGAGCGAAACATCGATTTTATAAGAGCATTGGTGTAATCGCGGAAAGGAGGATGATATGTCTCATGAATTCTGGTTTTTCGGTCTGTATTTTCATGGTCATTCTTCTGCATCGGATGTGATTATTCCTACTGGTGTTAACGTTTTCGGTTTTGCCTCTTTACCAGAGCAACTAGTGATCAAAGCTTCTCCGAATGTAACAGCCATATTCTGCAGGACCTCTAATTGGTCCTTTTGGCTTGAATTTAATTAAGACAAACCGATTAATGGAACGGGTTTTAGCGGATATCGCCTTGCCTTTTATTGCTTTTAGTAAACAGGAGTTCTCATGTTCTCCACATTGAAGAAGAAATGGTTTAAAGGTCCGTATTATTACCTTTCTGGAAGCCGCAATGGCACTGCTTTGCACCATATTGGAGCTTTCATTCTGAAAATGGATTTTGGCTTAACGCAGGTTTACCGGTATCAACAACAGCCCTGCATCAACGGTTATGACGATTCGACAGCTTGGGGCAAAGGTGATTGTTAATACTTACCCAAGTTGCTCGGATGATGTTTTTTGGTCCGTTGTTTATAGCATGGCTATTTTCTTTGCTGTAGGAAATCGGGAGCTTTTTCGTGATTCTGCAGTTATCCCTATTCTTGTGAATATTTTGTATTGTTGTTAGCGGACTGTTTGCGTGTTGATGAAGTTCCTTATGCCAAAGAATCGCTCTACGGATAACTATCAGATTATTACGATTGCTCTGTTATTCTGCTTTTGTGAATTTGTGCCTTATTAGACAAAGTTTCCTACCACTATTGCTGTATGTCCATGGGCACTGTGTACACTAAACATTACAGCAGATGACAAAAATATTCACAGTTGAATCTACTTTTTAGCCTCCGATTCTCTTTGCATTTCTTTTTGTGCGTTCTGGTGTGAATTTTAAGCTGGATTTTATTTCACCGTGATACGGCTACAGGAGCATCGTCAGAAGCAGGCATTCTACTTTTTAACCATTTGGGAAATATGTCGGAGCCTTTTGCCCCTGTTTAGCGGGAAAGAAGCAAAGAAGTGAGAAATTATCTGGCTTGCTTTGATTCCACAGGCGGGGTGGCTAGGAGATCTTCACTGGAGTGAGGATTCTGGGAGGAGAAGACGGAAGCCTTGGAAACGGTTGCCCGGCAAGTCCAGTGTACTGTAATATGAATTGATTTGACTACCAGTGAAACTCGCGCTTTATCTCTCCGCATCTTACAGTCAGTCTTGGAAGAACGGGCAGAAGAAGAAAATGAAAAGATATGGAGCACTGGCAGGTACAGATGGAAGAAATTCAGAAAAGAAAATCCGTGATGAAGAAACTCTTAATTGGAACGTATTCAGGCAATTCAGAAGAACTTTCAGGACGCAGAGTATCGGAAGAGAGAAAAGCTCACAGAAGCGGCTGAGGAGCAGTGCGGAGCGTAAACACAATATGGTTGTTGAAGAGATTTGTAGAAAGCAGAATAGAGAGAAGCGTAGGGCACATGGCTGAATCTCTTATCAAACTTTAAGCAGCACAGAAACCTGGTAACTACTAAAGATATCAGCTTATTTGCAGTACTGTTACGTCTTTCTGCGTGGTATATGCTTTCTCCATTATTGGATCGGAACGTGCGAGCAAGAGGCACTCTGCAGGACCTGCACTTTATTTTGCGTCCTTTTCTTCTTGCACGACCACGATTTTAGACCCGTTGATAATGAAGAAATACCAATCTTCATTTTCCGATTTTATCTGCGTGTTTGTATCATTGTTCAGCGTTGCACGGTAAGCTGTCGGATCGACTACAGCTCACGCTGAACCAAACAAAAGTTACAACAACTGCGTGATTGGTGTTTAGGAGGGACGTGCACTTTATTGGGCCTAGTGCGCGGGTCGTATTTTGTCTCCAGGCTATTGAGCTGGAGGACAGCACTTGGGATTTTCGTCCTATTTTACCGAGCGGGAGCAGCATCTGAAGAATCGTTCAAATCACTTTTGAAATCATCTAGAGTTAAAGAGTAGCAGCATTGCGCGATTTTATTGCACAACAATCCGTCGTCTGGCCTCGGATTAATGATATTGAAAGAAACAGCGCCATCATGAAAGCCGGATTATAGTATATCTGTCAACTCACAATAGATAGTAAAGAGTTATATAAGACGCATAGCGAAATCATCGAAGTTTTTCAACGATTGACTATATTTGCTATATTGACAGAGAGAGATAAGCATCATCACTTGGGAAAATAGACTTGGCCTTTTGTGACCTTTCAACCTCGGTTGAAAGTCTATGGAGTTCGTTACGATTATTCGTGCTTTTCCGGCATTTTGCGTGTCAATAACTACGGAGCGGTAAAGGGATAAAGAAAATGGAATGTTGGTAGCATGGCAGGACGGTCGGCGTTTCACGGAGAGAATTGTATTCGATGAAACTCTGCCTTTGCTGTTGTCAGGGATTACGAAAGCTTTTAACGGATGATCAATATGTGTTTCACGGAAGTAGAAAATTTTATGAAATCAGATAGATAGCGGATTTTCTGAGGGCGGTAACGTTCCTTTTTCCTCTGTTCATTTTGCATAAAATTTCCTGGTATTCTTGTGTGATTCTCCGAATTTCTGGCGCCAATTGACTGCTGTTGCGCTGCGTTTGTTTGATTTTAGTTCCCGCTTTTATGACAGGCGGCAATATTAAAATATTCTGATTCAGATTTTACGATCAATGCTTTAATTGTTTGTGAATGACTCACCATTCTGTCTGGATGATCTCGAGTGGGCTCTGTTGCCGCAATTGCCGGCGGCGGGAGCATCTCTTGTAAAAACCATGCCGAACGCATCAGTGCCGATGTCCATTCTGATCATTATTTTAACTTCTCTTAATTGGTACGATTTGCGGGGCACCAATGGATTTTGCATTGCAAAGTTAAATCGTTCCGCCGTTCATTGCAACAATGGCAATGATGAACGTGGCAAGAGGTCTCGCTTATGTTCTTACCGACGCAAAGCCGGTATTGGACTTCCGGAAAGCTTGATTCATCGGACCAGGAAGGCATCATTCCGGTTTGTGTTATCTTCGATGGTTCTGATTATCGTATTGAGCTATGTCATTTTGACAAAACTGCTATGGCAGATAGCGTTCTATGCTGTGGGAAGTAGTAGAAGTTGCGGTTAACCGAATCAACGGATCAGGTTCAGCTTCCGTATATGTCATTTCGTATTTTATCTGCATCTGCCGGTCTGGTCTCATTTCAAGCCACAGAACGGACAGGCTACTGCTGCAGTCGCTATGAATTAATGCGATTGCTGCTGTCGCAACAGCGGAACAGTATGTCCGAGGGCGTGCGGAATTTCCAGACCGTGATTGGACTTATTGTTATCGGTATCATCAATAATGCATGCTTAGTTTCTGCTCATGCACTAGACAGTAATGGGAGTATTTATTCTGATTGCGGCAGTGATTGACCAGGTAAGAAAAGTAAGGTTTTATACGATTGTTCTATTACGAATACGAATAAGTCTGCGTGGATATCTGAAAAATTCAATATATTTTGTACATATAAAACGCTTAAAAAATATGATAAAATAAAGCGAGTTTAAACATGATATTTGAATTTTTGGAGGTCAACCAACATGAAATCGACAAAAACTAACTCTCATCTTATCCATGATTCTGTTATTGTGCTTCTTGTATCACACGGCAGCTTGTGTGAAGCAGGCGAGAGTACGGAGACGGTTGCAAAAGAAGGAGAGTCGAAGAAATCAGAGAAGGTAGCGGACACCGGAGTTACGGAAGCTGCGATTAAGCGGAGGCTTTCCGGTAAGGCGAAGAGCAGTGCCTGATTACGACTTCTCTTGGAAAATGAATTCACAAAACCTAATCTGGTCGGACGGAAGAATTAAAAAGAGGGTTGGGAGGTCAAGGCGTATTGAGGTCTCGGAGGCAGAGCATCCGGATCAGATTCGTGCCATGATGGAAAAGAAGGCTACACGCAATGTTCACAATGTTTGATGAACTGAGCGAAGTAGCACTGAGTCTCTGCGATGAATTAGGAGAATTATCCGGATCTTCATGTTGGATACGTATATGGAGCATGATAAAGCACTTACCAGTGTGTCCGTGTGATCCTTTTGAGTCGTCTCTTTGTAGCAGGATACATTGCAGCAAATATGACGAAGAAGAAAGAAGTTGGTTGGATTGGACACAAAGACATTTTGAAGATTCAGCGTTTCCGTGACGGATATACTGCCGGTGTAAACTACGCAAACAATGAGGCAAAGGTACTCAGCTCACAGGATCCTTTGATCCGATTAGCGGCAGCAGACGGCGAAAAGCGATGATTCAGAATAATGACTAGACATCATATACCAGACAGATTATCTGGGGAGGACCGGGGTCACTTTCGCTTGTGCGGAAGGGAATCAATGCATCGGTAGATGACTGGCAGGGGTATATCGATCCGTGTGTATTCTGGTCTCGCTGTGCCGATGAATGCAGCTGTCGTGTCCCCTGGGCCCATGATACCTTAAGAACTGCCGTTCAACGGCACTTGATTTTAATTTAAGTTCCGGTGGTGCAGTTTATGACAAGCTGAGATGAGAAGAATATTCTGCCTGAATTATTGGAGAAAGTAAAAGAATTTGATTAGTGAAACTAAAGAAGGAAAGATTGATCGTATTTAAGGGTATGACAATTATCGCTTAAAGTATTAATAGATAAAAGTTAGTAAAGGGCCGTGAAAAAGTATGCATCGTATTCTATGGGCTCTAAGTTCAGCAGAGGTCTTTTACATGGAAAAGACTTTATTTACTCAATTAGTGATAAGCGTATTTTCCCGAGTAATCGCAAACGACCATATTGATTACCATTGATAAAAGGCGACGTGTCCATGCGATTATCGGAGAAAATGCGCAGGAGAAAAGTATATTGATGAAACATGATTAAGCGTGAAGCTATTTTCCGATACGGGAGAGATTTAAACGGAGAAGATTGAGCCCATAGTCCCGGGGATGCTGTAAAGCATGGCATTGGTATGGTGTTTCGCAATCTATGCTCTTCAAGTTATATTCTGAAAAACATCATTATGGGGGCGGAGCCGCAAAAAGGATGTTTATTGATCAAAAGAAAGCAAGAAAGTCATCTTTTCTATCTGTGAGGTTTATCAGTTTCAGTTACTGCTGGACGATAAGGTAGAAATGGTTCCGTAGCAGTGCTTCAACAAGTAGAGATTGTGAAGTTTGCTTATAAAATGCAAAATATCATTATCCTGATGAGCGACCAGTGTACTGACTCACAGTACGTTGCAGACTTTTGCTGCAACATGGAGATTAATTGCGTCGGAAAAAACAGTGCTGTTGATTACGCATAAACTACAGGAAGTTATGGAAATTGGTGAGGACATCACCGTTCTTAAAAAGTGGGAGTATCGGGCAATATTCGAACTGGAGGCAAGTGAAGAAATTGCTTTCCAAAATGATGTTCGGTCTGAGATTTCGTTGCAGGTCAAAAAGGAAGCAGCGCTGAAAGAGAAGAGAAGTTCTAACTGTGAAAATTAACTGTTCTCGAAGTTTCATGTACCTGCCAGGAAAGAAGTACAATTTCTGTCTCGAAGGGAGATTGTGCATTGGCAGGAATAGCTGGCTCAGGACGAAAGAATTGATGGATGCTTTCTGATGGGCCATACCTCTGAAGCAAAGTGAGAAACATACTTTGGTAAAGCGATCAATACGCCTCAGTGCAGGAGAGAGGAGGAAATTGGCATAGCTGAGGCAGACGGAGAACCGAAAAACGGTGGGAACCTCAAGTCATCCATTTGGGAAAATAAGCTTATGGGCTTTCCCAACAGAAAGGGAAAATTCGGGACGCCTTTACTTCATAAAAAGGAGTAGAGACATGAGCTGACCATTGTTGGAAATTTTCCAAGGTGAAAACAGACGGACATCCATGCAGCTGTCTCACCTTTATCAGGAGACACAGAAACAATTGCTAGAGCGGAGTCAGCCAAGGAAAGAAACCAACATGATTATAGAAGATCCTGTAAGCAAGAGGAATCTGATACTCTGCCGCTTTCATCTCGAAGAGAATCTGCAGTCTCGAACTGGAACTGCCATCCATCTTATCAGCCATGAACCCAGCGAATTGAAAGAATTGTCGGATAGAATCCTGGTCATGTGGCTTGACGGATCACTGAACCGGAGAATAGCACCGCGCTTTCTCAGAAGAAGAGCTGCTTTCGATGACCGTGCAAGCTTAAGCGGAGAAGGCAAGAGTGGAGCGGAGTGAAAAGAGATACAAGAGAAAAGACTATCTTTCTATAAAGAAAACTGAAGTTGGTCATAATAATACGGTATTGCGATGTTGCCTACACCTCTTTGTGCGTGTGCTGCATTATTCGTTCTGCAGTGCAGAAAGACCTGCTATATGCATTTACAGCGAAACTTTTATGGCGCATTTGGACGAAGTAGATGATCGGAACGAGTCTGCGATGGATGACGCTATCATTACTTGTTGGACAGTGCCGTTATTTCGTACTGCTCAAGTAGATGAATATGGAAATTTGAAGGGCAGCAGATGTAGCCTGGAGCATTATCTTCTGCGACACTGGGGTATTTCCTCTGCGAATTTGCCGATGTTCTGCCATATCTTTGTCTTCTTTGTAGGAGGAGCGACAGGGAAAGCGCTCTCTACGCACAATGTATCCCGGACTGATTCATGATTGTATTTTCTACATACATGAGTTAATCACCACGCTTCTATTGAATTTTTAGCGGTACTTTTACGGAATACATTGTGATGTGGGTGATCTCTGGAGGAAAAGCAGGCAGAGACGGTATCGCAGTCAGATTGCAACGCCGGGAGATTGTAAAAACGGCTGTGTACAAACTCGATTATCAGAGATACTATGGCGAGCACACAGGACTCTATCGCCATGGTGCTTTTCTATGGGCTCTCGATTTACCATCTTCGGATATGAACTGAACTGGAAATGGGATCGAATACTGCCTTTATGCGACAGTGCGGGTGTAGCTTATTGACGAAAAATTGACCTGCAGACAGTTCTGATGCTCTCCGGCGGATCGAAGGACTATGCGGAGCGATTGAGGTGATGGGCCTTATCATCGTTCTTTTATACTATTCTGCAGTATATGAGTTGGGACGGCATTATGATTACCCGAATGACAGATGAATAATCCTCTGGCAGTCTTTCCGGTTTCCTTCATGTAAAGTGCACTAAAGCGAGCCTTTTAAATATGGAACGCGCAACGAAAGCTGAATCGCTTGGCAGTGAATCTGATTCCAGATGTGTTCTATTCCGGACAGGTAGACTATGCTTTCTATCTGGAGAGTCGCTAAAACGGAAGACTTTTCCGGGAAGATGGGAGTGGTCGATAGGGAGATGAAGCTCTCACGCGAAAGTGTAGAGCGATAGAATGGAAGTTGGATGGAAAACGAAGCAGTGAGGATTTCGCGAAAGAAAAGAGTCTCACTCAGCTTCTATTTTAGGAGTAGCGCCATTTGGCAAGGCAACGTACGTATGGCAAACATATTGTTTACCGCACCTCGCGGCTGGTTTTTATTGCCAGAAAGCGGGAAACTTTTTGTATTGTAGTATTTGAGTGTTTTATGCTTTCGGCCGCTTTTCTGCAGCGGGCGGATCGTATCTCACGGGAAGCCTGCATGTCGGCAACTGTTCGCCATTGCCACAGTCTTTCGGTTGGCAGGATTTTACGGCACTTTTGTCTATCACTTTTCATGCAAATGCCGTCATTGCTGCAGTATCGCTTAATTTTGGGGCATGGGCGACAACTACTTCATAAAACTCTTCGGTGTCCGGGGACATTTTTTCAGTCCGAAAATCAAAGGATTTTCTTTCGATTTGTCCTTTATTGTCTCTTATTCCCCATCTTCGGGATATTTTCAATCGACAGTCCTTGCCGTTTATCTGGCCTATCTTCATCTCATTATGTTTTATCTCTGTATAAAACGCCTTCGGATTGGCAAAAGGAGGGTAGGGCTGCAAACGCGGCGCGCCAGTGGACGTACTTCATTATAAATGATTTATCTTTATGATTGCGGGAACCATCCGACAAAGTGCCATCACGCTCTCCGGGATGATTTCTCGGAAAATATGACCGCGGGAAGAGGATTTCTTCGCCTTTGCGGCGATTTTAGTGGGGAAGCAAATCCGATCCGTTGCGCTTTACGTCTTCTTTTTCGCTTATACCGATGCACTGCACCAGCTAAGCGGATTTCCGGTACAGATTTTGAAAATGCTTCCCGGCGCGGTAACCTAAGAGGTTGGTTTCCAAGTGGAAGGAATTTGACGGGATTCCGCGCTTACAGGAAGAAATTGAATAGGAGAGAATATACAGTTTCTAATCGAGACAGCACATATACATGACTTGTGTTCATCGACGTATGAAACTTATATCGCAATGGCTATTTCAGGAAGAGAATTTAGTTTGGGTGGAAGAAGGAGATTCGAATCGGAACACTGAATGATTATCTTCCAATTCGAAGAAGGGCGGAAATCATACGTGTTGACCGCGATATTCTGCAAAGGAGTTTTGAGAATAAAGAGACGGTTGTCTTACAGCATCAGGCGATG
>BNJU01000889.1_pt1 | contig 71965 bp, 96 predicted proteins | sample 8539281 | NCBI WGS metagenome assembly BNJU01 (sample SAMD00202456, study PRJDB9452) | human saliva metagenome | isolation source: human saliva | place: Japan | reverse complement strand
CTTGTTTTTTTGCCCATGGCGACTCCTAGTTAAGTTTGTCTGGTTTTATTAAAGCACAAAAAGCCGAAGAATACGATAACTATTTTTCCAAATGTCGCTTTGCCTTAATCGTCACTCGACGACCACGCGGTGTACGCTCAATAAACCCAATTTGTAGCAAATATGGTTCATAAAAATCCTCAATTGTCGTCGCTTCGTCGCCAGTTAACGCCGCAATTGTTGTTAATCCAACAGGATTATCGCCATAATTTTCAAGAATCGATTGTAATAAATTACGATCAGCCGGATCCAAGCCCAACTCATCCACTTCCAGCATTTCCAAAGCGTTGGTTGTAGTTTTTACATCAATTATTCCGTCGCCATTAACGTCGGCGTAGTCACGGACGCGCTTAAGGGAGTCTATTGGCAATACGTGGCGTCAAGCGCGCTCGCGTCGACAATAGATCCGCCGCTTCACTTCGAATTGACGATTCCAAAATCTTCGCACTACGCGTCACAATTTTCGCAATATCCTCTGGCGTGTAAAATTCCAAACGATAAATATGCCCAAACCTATCACGCAAAGGTGCCGCCAAACTTCCGGTTCGTGTCGTCGCACCAATCACCGTAAATCGCGGCAAATCCAATCGAATTGAACGCGCTGCCGGACCTTTTCCAATCACAATATCCAGCTTAAAATCTTCCATTGCGGAGTACAAAATTTCCTCCACTGATCTCCCCAACCGATGAATCTCATCGATAAACAGAATATCACCGTCCGATAAATTAGTTAGAATCGACGCCAAATCGCCCGCTTTTTCAATAGCCGGACCGCTAGTAATCCGCAGATTCGTGCCCATTTCATTAGCAATCACCGTCGCCATAGTTGTTTTACCAAGCCCCGGCGGACCATATAATAGCACATGATCCAACGGCTCGCCGCGCTTTTTGGCTGCATCAATCGCCAAACGTAAATTTCTCTTCAATCTCTCTTGGCCAACATACTCAACAAACTCTGCGGACGCAAACTAACTTCAATTCGCTGCTCTTCAGAGTCGTCATCATGCGAACTCGTATCAACTATTCTTTCAATTGCCATACATTCATTATATCATCCAAACTGGAGCTAACTAAGCTCTTGTAAGCCGACTACGCAGTACCTGCATAATTTCGCGAAAGGTCTCATCACTCACCATATGCACCGCGCCCCCTAAGTGCCGCGACCATTTTGGATCAGGAAACTCCTCGCCAGCAAAGACGGTGTCAGCGAGATACCGCGGATGTAAATGCCAGTGCACATGTGTCGACTGACCAGCTTTCACTGCGTTATTCATCAAGCACTCCCAGTTACACACGTCGGCACCAAACGCTCCTTTAACTGCCTGCTCGAGTTGACGAATCACCTGATGCAGCTCCATCCAATCTACCTCGTCCAGCTCCGACAACGTCTCCTTGTGCTGGCGCAGAGTGATAAATGACTTACCTAAATAGCATTGATTTCTATCAAGCACCGCCACCCAACGTTCGGTTTGTAGTATGACATTGTCGTCAGCCGCTGTCTGACCAACGAGTAGCGGACAGATTTCACAATCCCTCTTTGTCACGTCTGTATTCATGATATCTCCTAGTGTAAATTATACCAGACATGCGGTATTTATTCACACCTACAAAGATATGCCCGAACTCGTAAGAACAGTTTTACCAATGTAACTAGGAGATGGCAGCTTCTCACTGTGAGCCATGGGCCAATCCTGAAATATTTCTTGGCTCGGTTCATCCAGTTCTGGGTCAGTGATGAATCGCCTATTCTCAGCAACTTGGCACACCATCTGCTTAATCATTTCTTCCGCGATACCACATTCCCTCATGTCTTTTTCTAAATACTGCTGATAATATTGCAAGAATAGATCCTCTAATTCTTGAAATTTTCGCCATGACAACTTGCTACATTCTTCAACCCGAAATCGCATGGTGTAATTCAAAAAATCTTGACCGCCTGATCGCCAGACATAGCCAAGGTCAGCGTGATGCAATAATTTTGCCTGGATACTATCACGACAGACCTGTTCTTTTGGACCAGGAATGGTGCCGATGATCGCACGTTCCATAAACTGGTGCTCAGCTGAACCAGGTTCGTACTGCTCATCGAGAAACGAGACCGAATAATGCTCTTTAGTAGCATAACCGTCCGGCGGTGGACCGGCTTAAATCCAGCATCATGCGCTGCCGCTGCCACTAGTAACAGGTCTTTCTGATCCGAGCTCATCTTGCCTGCTGGAACCACCTCTGTCAGTAGGCGCGTCGAGTGCATCACATCCACACCATGTGCCGGCTGGTGATATGGATAATTTGGATAGATAGCTAGTAGACTAACTGACAACTCGGCAAGAGACTCCGCCCGTTCTTTGTTATGAAATAGCTTCGCAAGACGCTCCTTTGAGGTATATCGGTCCAGCACCTTTGCTGATACTGTTAATTCTGCATCAGTCACCGTTGGGTCACCCTGATTAGCGCAGTTACGACGCTCCCATAACTGGTTGTCGAGAATGTTTTTGGTAGTAGTTTCACTCACAACATTATATTATATATCATTTGTACTATTTAGTCAATAGTACGGCGTTGTGAATACTATAACCAAATAGGTCTTACTAAGTATATGTCAACTCTATTATTTCTTCAGCGCCTCAGTTACTCGCTGAGCTGTCGGCAAATTAGCATCGACATTTTCAAGCGCCTTAGTTGCATCCGCTAATGTATAGCCCAAAGCCATCAACGCCTCCAAGGCCTCATCAGAAGTGTTTAATTCAGTCTGCACTGGAGCTTCCGTTCGGCCGTAATGAGTCGGTAAACCAACTTTATCGCTTAGATCGACCACCACTCGCTCGGCGGTTTTTTTGCCAACGCCAGTAGCCTTTTGCACAAAACCGCTGTCAGCATTAGCAATAGCATTGCGCACTTGCTCGGCATCACCCAAGCTTAAAATAGCCAGCGCCGCCTTTGGACCAACACCCTGAACCGTGATTAGCATTTCAAATAACTTTTTCGCCGCCAGACTAGAAAACCCGAACAACTCCTCAGACTGTTCGCGCACATGATGATAAGTGTAAAATTTCACTTCCTGATCTAATATCACCGCGTCAAAATCATTAGTCGCCACACTAACTTCATATCCAACACCATGAACATCAACGACTAGCGAGCCATTAAACTTCTCAGCAACTTTTCCAAAAACATGTGCAATCATATTTCAATTATACCCGATTCATCGCCGCGTGTGTAATTGCTGCAGCCAAAGCATCCGCGCAGTCATCCGGCTTCGGAACATCTTTCAGGCCTAAATTAAGTCGCACCATTTCTTGAACCTGCTTTTTGTCAGCATTGCCATATCCAGTCAAAGTTTGTTTTATTTGCAATGGCGTATATTCAGCAATTGGCATCCCGGCTTTTCGCCCAGTCAACATCGCCACGCCGCGCGCTTCCGCCACAGAAATCGCCGTCGTAACATTACGCGCAAAAAATAGCTTTTCAATCGACATAACATCAGGATTTGTTTCGGCAATAATCTCTGTCAGACTATCAAAAATATCCTCAAGCCTTTCGTCAATTGGCGTATGTGCCGGCGTCGTCACAACTCCCGCCGTGACCATTTTAAACTTGCCACGAGAAAAATCAATCACACCAAACCCCAAAATCCCCGTTCCCGGGTCAATCCCGATAATTCTCATATCTTTATTATAACAATTATTTTCCGTTCGCAGATTTAATACTTTCGCGGATTTTTCGTACAAATTGCGAAATTTCCCATCGCCATTGCCATACGCCGTAACCGACGGCCAGTAAGCTCACGCCACCAAATACCCACCAGCCCCAAGTAGCGCCAGCGACTTGTTTAACCTCAGCAGCCGCCGAGCCAACAGTTGGCATGTTTGCAGATTTTATCTTTCGGCATCGCTTAGTTTGCGGATTACGCTCAAATCCTTCTGGGCATTCTTTTGCTATGTCGTCAGTAGAGGCAATCTTCTTACATCGACCCGTAGCTGAATTGCGAAACTGACCTTCTGGGCAAGGCTTCAAAGTTTTTGCCGCAGCCGATGCGATAGATCGACATCTGCCAGTTTCTTCACTACGATAATAGCCATCTTTACAGGGCGTAATAGTTTTTGCCGCTTCAATTTTTCGACAACGGCGAGTTTCCGGATGACGATATTGACCAACAGAACAAGGGCTTTCAACGGGCGGGATGGCAATTTTCACACATCTACCCAGCGCATTTCGCTCGTAACCATTCTGACAATCCAAATATTCCTTAAAAATATTAGCGGCGCCTTCAGTAATAGCAAATGTCCGAGTCCACTCATCATCAACCAAACTCCACGAGGCGCCTTTTGGCATATTGTTATATTCAGAGATATCAATTTTCGAGCCAGCCTCGTCTAATAAATAGACTTTTCCTTTTGTTTTTGGCAATTTCAGATTCGTATTTTTTATTTTGATCGTTAAAAATTCACCCGGCTTTAATTTGATATCACCAATATTTTCACGAACGCCAGAATCGCCAACTGTCAATTTACAGCCTGTCGTAATGACGGTTTTTTCGCCAGAATTTACAATCTCAATGAATTGTTCATCAACATTCGACGCGATTTCACTTAGCTTCAGACCTTCACATTTATTCAACTCCTTTGGAGATTCAGGTTTGGGCTCTGGACTCTTACAATTCGGACGTGAATACGGCACAATTTCCTGATTATCAGAACTTTTACTTGATAAAAAATCAGTGGAATTATTTTTCGAATCAATAATATTTCCATCAATAAAACAGCGCCAAACAATTTTCACACCGCCTTTAATTGGCGAGCCTGCAGACTTTGAATTACTTTCCCCAGCCAACAATATCTGCGACCGACCCGTCCGAGCGCGACAACACGACCGATCCATCATTTTGAGCCAAACCTAAATTATTATCAAACTTTATGGCACTCGCCAACATCTTATCGTTCGACAAAACCAAAAATCCGTTCGCCGATATTACTTCATCCTTGAAAATTTTTCCAACGGGTTTAGCGACAGATCCAGTGTAATACTCTATTTTCCAACCAGCCAAATTAACATTCTGATTCGTCGGATTATAAATCTCAACGTATTTTTTATCCTGACTAATCTTTGAAATTAATATCGGAGCATTTTCTTCTGCTCTCTCATCTGAATTATCTATTTTTGGCGGCTCAGATTCGGGGTTTGGCTCGGACTTTGAAGACTCATTGGTGGCAGGATTTTCTCTCGGACTATTTGTAGACGAATTCTCCGTTGGAGTCTCGGGATTTTCACTTGATTGAGAAGATGAATTGCTATCGACCTGCTTCTTATCAACAGTTGGGTCTTTCACCTCCTCAGTCGATTTAAGGCTATTATCAACAGTCTGAACGTCATCAACTTTCGACCCTTGAGTAGCACCTGAAACACCTTCCGCCAAAACCAACGGCGACGGCATTATTAGTGCCACGGCTAGTATCATAAGTAGTGTGTTGCGCAAATACTTCATGCTCGCTCCTTGCTTATGGTTAATCATCTTTAGTTTAGCGTACTTTTTGTCAAATTAAAAATCGCCCCAGAAAAGGAGCGATTTCTTAAAGTAATAATTTTATTCCGCCGTGATATCCGCATTTGTATGAACATTCACAACGTCATCCAAATCGTCCAACGCATCAATCATCTTCATCAATTTCTGCGCAGTTTCCATGTCAGCAATTTCTATCGGCGCATTGGCAATATATCGCAGTTCCGCATCTTTAACCTTCAAGCCTTGCTCAACCAATTTATTCCGCACGCTCGCCAAATCTTTCAACTCTGTATACACGATAATCTCGCCGTCTTCCTCGACAGCATCTTCGGCGCCAGCGTCCAAAACCGCTAACAACAAATCTTCCCCGCTGCCTTCGATAGTGATGACGCCTTTGCGCGTAAATTGGAACATCACACTACCAGCATCAGCAATTCGCCCGCCATTTTTAACCAACGCAGTTTTTACCTCTGGCAATGTTCGATTGCGATTATCTGTCGCCGTTTCAATAATAACGCCCACACCGCCAGGACCATAACCTTCGTAAGCAATTTCTTCCAAAGCCGCCGCGCTCTTGTCCGCCACTCGGTCAATTGCCCGCTGGATATTTGAGCTAGGCATATTCGCAGCCTTAGCTTTTTCAATTGCCATCGCCAAACTTGAGTTCAGCGCTGGGTCTGTGCCGCCACGTGCTGCAATAGCAATTTGATTACCCAATTTCGTAAAAATCGCGCCGCGCTTAGCGTCAACAATCGCTTTTTGTCGGTGAGTTGTAGCCCATTTACTGTGTCCTGACATAATTTCTCCTAAAGTTATTTGCTATTTCAATCTGTTACTATTATACACTACTCCACAATATTTATCTTGGCGAGGTCCAATTTAGTTTGCTTTTTCATCCAAATCATTGCTAAAATTAGCGCCACATATAAAACCACACACTGCCACAAATTGATACTAACTTCCATTTGAGCCCATTCAAATCCAGCTGTCCAATTGGTAACTTGAATCATATAGCCAAGTAGCCACGTCGTCGGAATTGCAATCAACGCGCCAATCATCGGCACAAAAACCAGCACGCCCGACATAAACGTCAGCAGCATCGCTAGCGGCACAAACGGCAAAATCAGCATATTCGCAATTAACGCCACATTGCTAATAACGCCGAAACTCATCATAAGTAGCGGCAACGTCATAATTTGCGCCGACAAAGTTTCAATTAAAATCTGCCGAAACGCACCCGGCTCTTTGTTGCCGAAAAAGTAAGAATGAAGAAGTGGCGCCAACATAATTACGCCCGCAAACGAAGCAAAGCTTAATTGCCAGCCCAAATCGCCCCAACCAAATTGTGGATTTATCAATAGTGTGATTGCCGCCGACACGGGAAGTAGGACTAGCGGATGAATTGTCCGACCATAATACCACGCCGCCAAACTCAGTCCCGCCACCAAGCCAGCTCTCGACATACTAGGACTTAATCCAGTCACCGCCATAAAACCAATTATCATGACAGTCGCACTGAGCATCGCTAAATATTTTGATCGCTTGGCGAATAATCGTCGCGCTAAACGAACTAAAATTGTTAAATTATAGCCACTCGCCACCACTATATGTGTTAATCCGGCAATTTTCAAATTGTCACTTAATTCAGTCGGCATAGCACGCCTTAAGCCCAATAAAAATCCCAATCCCAACGCGGACTCTGATTCCGGAACATGCTCACGGACCCGCCCCGCAAACCAATCACGAACCCCCACCGCCACATCACCCGGAACAGGTCTTTCGGCGCTAATAATTTTTGCCCGATATACACTTGCCGAAAAAGCCCCAAATCCCGCCGTCATTTTGCCCTTAACCTTCACGATATCACTACGCTTAATTGAGTTTTTATCTGGCGTCGTCATCCAAATTTGTCCCAGCAATTTTTCATTATTCATCTGCAGATTGCCCAATCTAAGAACCGTTTGGCTATTTTTATCGAGATCAGGATCCTCCAAAACTTGGCCCTGGATAATTGCGACTTTTCCGATTAACGAATCATAAACCTCCACGCCTTTTCTGCCGATTTCACCGCGCCAAAGACCAACCAAAACTCCAGAAATAATTGCTAAAATCACAAAAAATCGCCAGCGCCAAATTGCCACGATTACAAAAATAGTCAGCCCGATCAATAAAAATAATGAGTTTGCCGCAAACGACCGCGGTATGTAATGGATGGAAATTACGCCAATTGTCAGACCGAGGCACCACGCCGCCATCATCCAAGAAATATGCAGCTTCTCAAATAGCCATCTATTCATACTTAAAGTATATCTGGATCTGAAGCCATAAAAAAGACTCCACCAAGGGAGTCGATTTCATCAAATTTGGAGGGTCCACCGGGGCTTGAACCCGGGACACCCTGCTTAAAAGGCAGGTGCTCTGACCAACTGAGCTATGGACCCATTCGGAATATCCGCTTTCTTCATCCTAGCACAAACCAACACAAAGGTCAATGCTTAGCGAGTTTATGTCCGCCAGTGTGTAGTGAAAAAATATCAATCAAGCCGAACACCAAGCCTGCCGTAGCGACATATCGCCAATTATTCGCGAAAATCTTATACAACTCCAGCGCCTGTCCGTCTAGTGATATATATTTTCCCAGAGGAACCACCAATAACGCCGCTGTCAAAAACGCGATTCCCACCGCCGAGACAATTCTCTCATGTTTTTTCTGATATCTAGGTCCGCTTAGAAGAAGCATAATTAACGGAACCAACGTTAAAATTAATCCTGAAATTACACCATTTGGCAATAAACCAGTTTCCAATTTCAAGCCGTCCAACACCCCCGTCAGCCAGCTACCCCACCATTCTGATAGTAAAAATCCCGTCGCCAACGACAACGCCAATGGACCGAATCTTCGAGATGAAATAAATGCAACCACAAAAACCGTTACTAAAATTGCTCCAAATAGAATTATTACGCTCATTTATCTTCCTCCAAATCAAATTTTACCGATGACCCAACTGTAGCGCTCGCGCGCTTAGCAACTCCCGCCTTCACTTCCAACACGTACTTTGCCGGAACCGGTGGCGCATATTTTTCATGCGGCTCAGCGTCTGGCTTGACGTTATGTTTTACATAGACGACGCGCTTTTTATCATTGATCCAAATCATATCAACCGAAAACTTCATATCTTTCATCCACATTTTATGACGATCATTATAGTCAAAGACAAATAGCATGGCATAATTCTCATCAATTCCCAGCCTTCCGGACAGACCTTTCCGCTGCGATTCTTCGTCATTAGCAATTTCTGCCCGAAGCATCGTCTTATTCAGGTAAATCATTTCCGTTTTTGGCGAAACCGTTCGAAAAGCATAAAAAATCGCCCCACCAATAACCATCAGCATACCGCAGATAAATATCCATTTGATGACAGTTTGAGTTACTGTCGAATGACGAGGCTCGTCCATAAACCTATTATAACAAGTTTATGCTTAAGCGCCGATTTTATCTTTCTTATTACCACGCTTAGCGTTTCGATCGATGTATTCAATTATCTTTCCAGCCACATTTCGGCGAGTAATTTTCTCAATTCCAAATCCCGGGCTAGCATTAACCTCCAGCACCAAAGCTCCACGGCTTGATCTCATGAAATCGACTCCGGCAACTGTTAATCCCATTGCCTTAGCGGCTTTCACACACACATTTTACGTTCAGAATCTGTCAATTTTATGCTGGTTCCTTCGCCGCCCTTGTGTAAATTACTGCGAAAATCATCGTCCAAGCTCTGACGCTTCATACTAGCCACCACTTGACTACCAACCACAAACGCACGAATATCGACACCAGCCGACTCTCTAATAAATTCCTGAAGCAGCACGTTTGTACCGTCCGAGTTAGTCAAATAAAACGCCTGCAGAACCGATTTGGCAGCCTTTTTAGTTTCCGCCAGAACCACACCATTTCCGTGTGTACCACGCGCCAACTTAATAATCGCCGGCATACCACCAATCTCTTCAATGAGCGAATCAATATCTGTCGCGTTTCGAGAAAAGACCGTCTTCGGAATCGACACTCCCGCTTTTACTAATAGCTGCGTTGAGCGCAATTTGTCCCGCGCCCTAGTAATTGCAATCGAGCGATTCATAAAAAACGCCTTCGGATGCATCATCTCCAATTGACGCAAAACCGCTGTTCCATACTTTGTCATATGGCTCGCGATTCGCGGAATCACCACGTCAAAATCACCAATTTCCTTACCTTTATAGATGACCGTCGGATGCTTTTCATCAATTGAAACGTAGCAGTTTTTATACTTAATAACTTTAACTTGATGACCGCGCTTTTCAGCCTCTTCTTTCAGGCGAAGCGTCGAATAATTAATGTTGCCGTTAGATAAGATTGCAATTCGCATTACTTTTCTTCACCTTTCTGATGATATTTTTTATAAAATTCGTATGGATTCAATTTTACTTCTTCATTAAGACTAGCAGTTACGGACGGTTTTTTCCTGCGAACATTTTTTCTTGAAACATCCACTAGGAATTTTCCAGAAATTGACCGTCTGCCAATTAACACCGGAAATTCATTCTTTGACCGATCGGATAGATTCATCAGCATTTTAATTTTTCGCCCACCAAGCTTCACCCAAAAGTGCGTTCGATAACGAATCTGATTTTGACCCATTGCAGAGCGTACGCTAGCCACAGAATAATCAGTTCTCTTAAATATCTTACCATTATAATACGGCGAACCCTTACCAAATAGAGAAAATTTCAATACACCATCTTTATCAATGCGAATATTGCTCGCCCAAACCGCACTGGAATCGGCGCCCGTATCAATTTTAGCTGGGACTTTTTGCGCTCGCTTGCCAAAATCCACAAGCTCAGTCGACCCAATAATGGCTTTTTCTTTCATACGTCAATATTATGGCATAAAAACTATCTTTTTGCAATATCCTGCCTTTTGCTTCTTTGGGCTCTCGCTACCACAATTATTACCGCTACAATGATAGATATACCAGCCAAAATAGCTAATACATAAGTGTATCCCGACAATAGATATATCAAAGCTAATGTCACACATACAGCGCCCCAGGATCGTAACTAGTCGTTTGTTAAGCGCCAACCCCACGACAACCATCAATGAATGCTCTATTAGGAATAATATTTCCATAACGCTGTCTCCTGCGAACGCCAAGACGAGAGTCGGCAGACTAAGCGCAGAGAGAGCCAGTACTAGGTGTGCTATCGTAGACTTATGAATATACCCCAACCAACGCCACGACATTACTGCTCCCGAAAGAATTGCCACTGACCACAAATATGGTATTGTGATAGCGTGAACGGGTAGGGCTAGGTTTTTAATAGTAAATAAAACGCCGCACAAAATCAGGATCACACCTGAATCAAAATATAAAATATTCTTTTTAGGAACACCTTCGAACATCAAGGCTATACCGTTAATTATCCACACTAGCGCCGCCAGAATCACTGACGCCACAGTAACGCTAACTGATGTAGTGATAGACAATAAGGCTACCGACCACCCGATGGCGCTATAGAATGAAGAGTAATACCAACGACTCGACATCTTTCTGATTCGCGCAGCAATAGCCAGACCGTAAAACACCGCAAAAACAACCAGGGCAACGACTGACATGAATTCGAGTGGAATAGCAAACCATTGAGCTATAAGGCAAAGTAACAACACTAGACTCGGGTGCGCAGCTATTGTCATTATTCGCCAATCTCGTTTAGCAAGTACCGCCATATAAAGAGCTACTGTAGCTGCTAGCCACCCCAATATCTTGAACGACAAATCATATATCGCCAGTAGATTAATTATTGGAAGCACTATCGCTGGAACCATAGCAGCACACAGCGTCATATCACCAATAATTGACGATTGCCTATTCATTCGCAACAGCCAGTACAAAGACCCAAAACCAACTAGACTCACCCAAGCAGCAATTGCGAGATTGTCATTAAACGGTATATTCAACCAATGCAGGGATAATAAAACAAAGATGATTGTCGTAAGATATGCCCCACCTAAATAAACCTCTCTACGGCATCGGTAAAACGCATAGTATAGTGACACCACTAACGGCAACCAAACTATCGGATGTATTGACGACAATACAACAATGATAGCTACGCTAATAATAGAATATAGAAACAACTCACGACTTTTGACAGCTGCATTGCTGTGACGACGATAAAGCCATTCTACTATTAATAGCGACGACACATTTATCCACGCCATTAAAATAGAGACGTTTTCACTAGACATCGCAAAACCTAAAGCTAGCAAAAATACCGACAACATTAAAGAAGTATGGACTCCAACTATAAACTCATAAACTTTTTCGCGCCATACAATCACACTCATAATGCCAGCGCCGATAGCTATCGCGCCCGATAGGCACATCAGGGCTTCCTCTGTCGCATAAGTGGCTATCATCGCTGAAGTAGACATTGCCATTAATAGCCAAGTTGACGCAGCGCCATACGCTAAAGCAGCCTGACTTTTACTAATGTTCGGACGCTTCAAAATTAGCAATCGGCAAATAACTGGCAGTGGCGTCATGAATAGAAAAATTAGATATTGTACGCGTGGTGCTATAGCTATATCAATATTGAATAGTGTTATACTAATCGGCACCAATAGAATCCCAGATATCACAATCATAACACCGAAGCGGACACGACGTAACAAAAAAAGGATTGCAAGACTAATCGCTGAAATAACACCGATCAAAAATAGAAGCAACCGTCATTCGTAGCGAATCTCCAGAGCCGATCACACCAAACAGAGCACTTAATGACACAGCAAAACTAGCCCATAATACTATTTCATGATGTCTATCGTACTGTTTCTGAGCGTACATTGATACAGCGGACCAGATTATATTTCCCAGTGCCACTAACCCTAGAATCACACTTACAACCAACTGATTATCGTCAGATAAATATATTGTGAAACTAGTAGCCATCACCATTAACAATAAGCGAGCTGTCGTCAATTCATAAGTACGCATCTTTTTAGACTTCTCAACAAGAGCAACCGTAAAGTAATATGCAACGCTAGCAAATAACAGTACACTAATATCTAATGCACCCATATATGCCGACGAGCTAAGCGCGATAAACATCGTCATCGGCACGATAAACGGACTTACAACGTTTAATGGTTCGACGAACTGACGAGGAAAGCGACTAGAAAAATATGCAGCCACAGTCATCAAACATCCAAATAGCAGCATTACAACGTAATACCAGACCAGCTGCGCATGCACAACAGCTGGCAAACTAGTTGTCATCGTGAACATCGATAGTAGTGATACATAAGCAAGAGGTCTACTATTCAATCTCACCGTAGCATCAACACACAAAACAGCACCAATTACAGAGGCAATAAGCCAGCACCATGCGAGGTCGATACCTAAAAACAGATTCATAATCCAGCCGCCACTTGGCACAGCAGCCAAGGCTGTACCAATAAGCGCTGTCGACGCAGATTTCAATATTGGCAAGCGAGCATACAATATCTGACCAATAATATAATAAATAAAAATAAACAGCCACACCAACCCAAACCTAAGTTGGATAGATAGATTAATTGCCTGAGCCAGAAGCAATATTCCCGCAGTCAGAAGTAGCGATGCCGTATATAGCGCTATATTAATTGTAGTCTTACGGCCCCTCTCCTTTTCCTTGTCATCAATATGTGGTGCTCGTTCAATATTATTCTCAATAGACACAGCAACTGTATCCACCCTCTCTTCAGACGTGGAAATACTAGTAGGAATTATATTATCTAGATTCTCATTTTCACTGATATTTAACGGCGTATTCGCAAGCCGCGAAGCGGCGTTTTGATTCTCGGTAATAAGCCTCACTTGGCCGTTATCATTCTCAATTTTGGCGCATCCATTTTGTGCATCACGCACGCCATCCCAATATCCCTGCCGATAATCTTCGGAATAATTAGATGGCTGGTTATTACCTCTCTGTAATAATTTTATTAGCTTAATTACTACAATAATAGCTATTATCAGAAAAATTAATCCCATGCCTTCAATCCCTCTTATGTTAGCTTCAGTATAGCATAGGATTTTTTCTCGACAAATATACTAGGAAAACAGTCCTCGTTTTTTCGCACCCTTAAATTGTTCCAAAAGCTCCTTCTGCTTTTTGGTCAATTTGGTTGGCGTATCAACAACAATACCCACAATATGCGGACCACGGGATTCACTATGTAAGTGCGGCACGCCATGACCTGACAACTTGAAGTCGGTGCCGCTCTGAGTACCCGCTGGGATTTTCATCGTTATCACACCGTCCACAGTTTCCACATCAATCTCCGTTCCCAGTGCCGCATCAACCATAGAAATATGTTCTTCGCTAAGAATAATATTGCCTTCACGAGTGAATTTTTTATGCGCCTTAACGCGAATGTGGACATACAAATCACCTCTACTACCACCAGCAACTGCTTCGCCACGACCACGCAGACGAATTGTCGCGCCATCATCAATTCCCGCCGGAATTTTAATAGTGATATCCTGATTCTGTCGGGTCGTGCCTTTTCCTCGACAAACTGAACATTCTTTTTCAGGAACTTTTCCCTTACCGTGACAAGTTTCACAAACAACCGCCTGCTGAATTTGTCCAAACAGCGAATTCATCGTTCGAGTTTGCTGACCCGCGCCCTTACAAGTTGGGCACGTTTTCATTCCAAATCCAGGCTCGGCGCCATCGCCATGGCAATGCTCACATTCAACATCCAGCATTAAACTAATTTTCTTTTCTACACCAAATACTGCATCCTCAAAACTTAATGTTACACTAGTTTCAACATCACGCCCACGCGAACGACCATTGCCGGCGCCACCAGTTGCACCACCGAAGAATTGGCTAAAAATATCACCTAGTCCGCCGTCACCAAAATCAAAGTGAACGTTTTGACCGCCAAATCCACCAAATCCCTCAAACGGATTACCGGAAAAACCGCCGCCAGAAGCACCACCAACGCCAGCATGACCAAATTGATCATAACGCTGTCGCTTCTGCTTGTCTTTCAAAACTTCATAGGCCTCATTAATTTCCTTAAACTTAGCCTCATCGCCACCCTGTTTGTCAGGATGATATTTAATTGCTAATTTACGAAAAGCCTTTTTTATCTCATCTTCAGAAGCGGTCTTTGGAACGCCCAATATTTCATAATAATCACGCTTGCTCATACCTTATATATTATACGCGTTTAGCACTCTCAGTGCAAGAGTGCTAAGTCCAAAAAAAGGCCGCTCTTTTTATCGAGCAGCCTTCTTTGTAAATACGTTAGGTTTATTTTTCGTCGACAATTTCGCCTTCGACCGGCTCGTCTTTATCAGACTTTTTGTCGCCAGCTTCGTCAGCTTTTTTATCGTCGGCTGATTGTTGATACATCTTAGCCCCAATTGGCATAATCGCGTCGTTCAAGGCTTTAATTGCAGCATCCAATTCATCCTTATCTTCAGAATCTTTATGCTTTTCAGCCTCTTCGACAGCCTTTTCAATCGCTTGCTTATCATCGTCAGAAATCTTATCTTTGAATTCGTCCGGCATTTTCTTTGCCTGATAAATAGCGTTTTCAAGCTGATTCTTCGTATCGACAGTTTCGCGTTTTTTCTTGTCTTCGTCCGCGTGAAGTTCGGCTTCTTTTTGTGCCTTCTCAATATCTTCTTTACTCATATTGCCAGAGTTTGGATAGTGATTGATTGCTCTTTGCCTGTTCCCTTGTCTTTAGCCGTAACATTAAGAATACCATTGGCGTCAATGTTAAAGGTCACTTCAATTTGAGGCACGCCGCGTGGTGCTGGTGCAATACCGTCAAGCACAAAACGACCCAGGCTCTTATTGTCATTAGCAAACTCGCGCTCACCTTGAAGAACATGAATTTCCACCTGAGGTTGGTTATCCGCAGCCGTCGAGAAAACCTCGCTCTTGCTTGTTGGAATTGTAGTGTTTCGATCAATCAACTTCGTCGACACGCCGCCCATCGTCTCAATTCCAAGAGAGAGCGGAGTCACATCCAGAAGCAACACATCCTTAACATCACCAGCCAAGACGCCTCCTTGGATTGCGGCACCAACAGCCACAACCTCATCTGGGTTCACGCCTTGCATTGGATCTTTTCCAAAGAAATTCTTCACACGTTCAACTACAGCCGGCATACGAGTCATTCCACCAACCATAACTACATTGTTAATGTCGGATTTAGAAAGTTTGGCATCCTTCAAAGCCTTTTCTACTGGACCATCTAAACGGTCTAATAGATCCTTAACCAAATCTTCCAACTTGGCACGACTCAAACTCATCTCAAAGTGCTTTGGACCGTCAGCATCCGCGGTAATAAATGGAATGTTGACTTCATATTCAGTAACCGTCGACAATTCTTTCTTCGCCTTTTCAGCCTCGTCCTTTAGGCGCTGCATCGCTGCATTATCTTTACGAAGATCAATTCCTTCCTTTGATTTGAAGTCATCCAAGAAGTAATTGACAATAGCGTTGTCGAAATCTTCACCACCAAGGTGTGTGTCACCATTAGTTGCCTTAACTTCAAATACGCCGTCACCCAGCTCCAGCACAGACACGTCAAACGTACCGCCACCAAGGTCGAACACTACAATAGTTTCGTCGTTTTTACCCTTCTCCCAGCCGTACGCCAAAGCCGCAGCTGTTGGCTCATTGATAATACGCTTAACTTCCAATCCAGCAATTTTACCAGCGTCCTTAGTCGCTTGGCGCTGTGAATCGTCAAAGTAAGCCGGCACCGTAATCACTGCTTCCGTCACTTTTTCACCCAAGAAAGCCTCGGCGTCAGCCTTAATTTTACTAAGAATCATTGCTGAAACTTCTTCTGGCGTGTATTCCTTATCGCCCATTTCGACTGCCACGCCAGTACCTTTTTTAACAATCTTGTACGGCATGATGTCCAAGTCTTTTTGCACTTCCTTGTCGTCAAACTTACGACCAATCAAACGCTTAACGCCGTAAATCGTGTTTTTTGGGTTTGTTACACGCTGACGCTGAGCAACTTGACCGACAAGTCGTTCGCCCTTTTTATTAACCGCAACCACAGATGGTGTAGTACGATTACCTTCGGCGTTAGAAATTACCTCTGGTTTTCCAGCCAACATATACGCAAATGCGCTGTTGGTTGTACCGAGGTCAATACCAATAATTTTACCCATATGATTCCCCTTTCTGTTATGATCACATCTGGTCTATATCTTATATTCATTCTAGCACTCTTTCGTGGCGAGTGCCAACTATCTCAGTATAAATAATTAGCACTCTCATGTCAAGAGTGCTAACAATCAATTTTATACAATTTAATTGCCCGAACGACGATACGGCCAATAAGTTCCTGGTCTTGTCCAAAAATCTATTTCAGGCCTTCCCCAATCAACTTCCGCCCATTCGGTTTTTCGCCACGGAAAGTCTGATACATCAAATGTTCTAGAGCCATATTCTCCTTTTGGATCAAGTACCGAGAACAATTCACCGGTCTCCCACGGATCAGTACCAAAAACTGCTTTTTCCTGATAGCCACATTCTGCATTAAATGCGTGACACCAAGCGTTTGTGTCTGTAGCAACAAGACCATATTTCTTAGCAGCCTTAATCAATAGGCGTGTCATCGGGTTGTACGGCTGAGATGTATTAGGGTCATAATCAGGATCAACATCGGCAGATAATCTTGCCCATTGTCCGTGTCTTGGCGAGAAAGGAGCTTGATTTTCCGGAGCCTTGCCGTCCGATAATTGCGCTGGCCACGAAGGTTCTAATCCACGTGCAAAATTCGCCGTAGTAAATGCCAAAGCATGATCAATATAACCCCGACGTATTTCCGATATGCCAATAAAACCAAGCGAATTGTGCATACAAACTACAGCAGAACCGCCACCCTGGCATTGCGTAGCATAATTCGTCTTAGCCAAATCAACTAAACCAGGTTTTGCCAGAGAAAATCCTCCGGTAGCAGCAGTCCAGTGCTTTGGTGTACCATCCCTTGCGGGTTCCACAAAAAAATACTCGCGCATAATACCTGTAGCTATGTCATAAATCGCCATACCAAGGTCACCATTCTGAGCAGGTTTTGCAAAATGTGGCCAAGGAATTTTACCTAACAAATAATGCGATATTTCATCTGCAGTAATTCCGTAACCGCGACATTTATCCATATATTGATATTCACAACGAGGATGAGACGAATCAACCAAATAGGTTGCAATTGGTCTAGTACCTTGCGCGCTAGTATTTATACCAGTCTTTGCACCAAACGCACCAGCACCCCATGGAGTTGGAGAATTGTCATCCATCCATTTTGCCATCGCGTCTGAATTAGGGGCTAACGGCATATTACTTACGTCTCGCTGCCAAATTGTTCCTTTGCCTATATAATTTGGCGCATACATTGACTCTAAAACAGCTCCAGGAAATTTATCAGCGTCTACGGTTACCCATTCGCCATTTCGAAATATGCATGGCTCAGTTGCTAACCAACGACCAGGAGTCGATTGCCAAACTCGCATTGTCATCTTATATAACCCCCAACACCTTAATGCCACCTATGCGTAGAACACCACCAGGCGATGACCACATAAGAAACTTGATCCTATCGCCCCAAGAAGTCGTATCGTGAGTACCATCATATGACATAGAGGTCCCCGTAGGTGACGTTACGCTAATTATGCGACCCTTACGACGAATCTTCCAAACGCCAATAGCAGATGCATCTCTCCTAAAAATTCCGCCTGGTATAGGACGAACATGTATTTGAGTTCCATCTATAAAAATTGAATTTCTGGACCACCGCCACCACTACTGGTAGTCGTCATATTCAACGCGAATCCTGATCCACGAGAAGTTGGCCACTCTTTAACGTCGATATCTATTTCAACGTCGTCTGTTAGTGGCTCAATAATTTGAAGCAAATGAGAGTTGGAACTGCTGTGAATCTCATTATTGCCCGCTAAAGCTGAAACAGCCGTATAGCCTTCTGGCGCACACCAACGTATTCGACGAGCACCAACGATAGGAAACTCACGACCGTAACGTACACGATGCACAGTAGGCGCACTTGCCGGAACTAAAGACTCACCAGCTGTACCACGAAAATCATCAGCCGAAAGCAACTGAAGATTTGTTGGCTTACCATACACTCTCGTCCAGGTTGCATCGCCAATTGATAAATATCCCGGTAGCGCTTCAGCTGTAATTGTTACCGTGCGCTCACCACTGCCAGGCACTGAAACCTGGCCACTTATAATATCTTGCCCCATTTTATAACGGAGGCCGACCATACTAGGGACAGTAACTGTATTGTCGGCTATGGAAAAGACGGTGGACTGGCGCTAACCGGTATAGGCTGAGACATACCTGAATCTCGAGCCCAAATAACCGGCACACCATATTTAGTCGTTTCTGTTGGAGGAGTAGATCCGTATTCTATCCAATACCCCTGAGCTTGAGCCTGCATCTGAGGAGTCCATTGTGTAGTTCCACCACCACCCCCTCCAGAAGGAATTGCATTAATTTTCGCAACAAGCGGTGATGCCAACTTGTCTTCAGTAATTGCCGCGTTTTGAATAGCATCTTTTCCAACAGTGGACGGCTTCAAATCTCCAGATTCTGTGTGAATTTGTCGCAAATATTCATTTAATATTATGCCCCAATTTCCATCGTCGCCACCAGGCTGCGGTAACCTTGCCATCTTATCCTCCCCGTATGCAAACTAACCTTTAGCTTTTATCCTATAATATATAATTACTGTAAAAATTGCAAAATATTATCAAATTACATGCCGCCATAACGACTTGCACCATACGCAGAAGTTTTAGCAATAGCAACCTGACGAGGCTGTTTTTGCTGATACATAAAATCGACTATCGATCGCACAATCGTTCCGCCGCCCATAACAAACAGTCCTGCAATTCCAACGTTTTTAAGAAATTCCCGACGGTCCATCGGCTTCTCTAATAATTCGTTAACTTGAATTGGTGTGTTCATAGTTTCCTCTTTTTTTGTTTTTTCTATTGTTGTGGTAAATTATATCACCACATATTGAAGTATGCAAATATTTTACACAAGCTTTACAGATCTAGAAGGAACGGATACCGAAACAGACCGAGATGGTATAGAAAATCCATCCACCGATCGAGACAAAGATCTTCTTATTGGCACAGGTTTTGAGACTGTTTTCTTCGGAATAACCACCTTCTTATTTACTACTGGAGATGGTTTCTCTGTCTTCATTACTACAAATCCATCAAGCGAGCGACGACTAGCTAATGTGTGATTTGATGCTGGCTTTTTCACTAGAATTGGCGTCTCTGGCTCGGTACAAACAGACACTTTCTTCGCTTCCATAGGACAAGGCTTGATCTCTTTTGCAATATGATTTGCCGACTCATTATCGGCGACCGAACGAGTCAACAAACCGTCTTTCGATTTTTTATCCGCTCGCTTACGGTTTTTCAATAGGATAATTACTATGCCCACTTGATACATCACAATCATCGGAGCCGCTAATAGCAATTGATTTACAGCATCTGGAGTTGGAGAGATAACCGCAGCAAACACTACAGACCAAAGAATAACATGCCGCTGACCAGACATTAACATCCGCGGAGTCATTGGCTTTATGCGATTTATGATTGTCATAAATAGCGGCAATTGAAATAACAATGCCCCGGCTAACAAGTATGTCATCACAAACGAAAGATACGACTCAACCGTCAACATCGGGCTGATGTTTTTCAAGTCAAAACTAGTCAAGAATTGAATAGCTGCCGGCAACGCTAGAAAGTATGAGAAAGCAACGCCAACAGCTGCCAACAATAAAGAACTTAGGGAATATCCAAGCACTCCTCGCAACGTCGTTTTCTCGACCGCAGGCATAACAAAGCGATATATATGATATAGCGCAACAGGTAGTGCCCCAATCATCGCAGCATAAATACACACTTGTACAGCAAAATTAAAAGCACCCCCTGGCGTTAAATACACCAAAGATAGATTATTTCCAAGCGGCTTAAGTAATAACGCTACAATTTTATCGAAAAATGGATACACCGCCGCACCGGTTGCCAAAAAGCAAGCGCAACAATAGCAAGTCGCCATTGCAACTCTCGGATGTGATCCATAAATACTGGCGATGAACCAGAAACTTGCGACGAATTACTTGTCTTTCGCTTCGCCAGATTGCGATGCACTACTCTTTTCATCATCCTCCTTGAACGCTGTCTTTAGTTCTCTTGCTGATGAACCGATACTTCGCGCCAACTCGGGCAATCTTTTTGCACCAAACAATATAAGTAAAATAACTAGTATTACAACCAGCTCCGGAACGCCAATCTGTGGCATAACACATCCCCCTTGTTTTTATAGTATTACTCCTCTATTATAGTAGTAATGCTTATAAAATCAATAGAGTCATGATGAGTAATCGAATTATATTTCACAATTTTTCTGCCACTTATAACTGTAGTAGCTACGGCGCAGGCAGTTATACTAACGGTCAGCCATGTACTACTACTGGTCACCAAGAAAGCCATCAAGGAAGTAGTACTTCATATCAGACTGTTACACAATCTGGTAATCTTCTCGAAAACACCGGAGAATCTTTATTTATAGGTCTTGCAATCGGTATATCCCTGATCGTTATCGCAATTATTCTATTGATAAATAAAAAGCGCCACTCTAAACAAGTAGCGCACTTATTATAAACGTCTATCACTGACGAGTGACTTTTACCATTGCGTCGCGAATAACTGAGCCGTTCAAAGTATAGCCGGCGCGAAGCTCCTCGGCAACAACTTCCTTGTCGCCATCCGTCGATTCGTCAAATTGAACAGCCTGATGAAATTCAGGATTAAATAAAGCACCAGGTTTGGCGTCAATTTTCTCCAAACCAATCTCCTTCAATTGTTTGTCAAGCTGCTTGCTCAGACCAGCCACGCCCTTAACCCACGCATTATCTTGAATCTCCTCTGGGACGTTGGCAACAGCTCGCTCAATCGTATCAATAACTGGCAATAATTTCATCACCGACTTAGTTTGACCCAACTCGTGCGCTGATTGCTTTTCTGCATCCACGCGCTTACGATAATTCTCAAAATCCGCTCGAGTCCGCTGCAAATCCGACGTCAGCTCAGCAACTTCTTTCTCTAAATCTTCAGCTTTTTTATTCTTCGTCATTTTTTCCTCCTTTTAAATGGCAAGACCGGATCACCACCAGCCGTACCAGGCTCAAAGGCTAAAATGCAAATCGCTCCAATAATAAATATTATTACTGAAATTATTACAATCAGCCACGCCGGCAAACCACTTAATAATCCACCAATCCATTCAGCCATTATAATACCTCCTCTAGCATCGCGCCCGTACGACGCACCAGCTCCATCGTTCGACGATAATTTTGTCGCGTCGGACCAATCACACCGATGTAATTATCGCCACCAGACGATGACTTAAATTTACTTATAATCAACGTAGCACCACTGCTTTTACCGATTGGGTTTTCGCTACCAATAAACACATTTAACGGCTCATCCGGCGCCGCTTCACGCAGCCACGGTTCGATATTGTCAATCAATTTAGCAACCGCCTGAACGTGATCGCCATCACCAAACTCTGGCTGGCTGAACAACTGAGTCATTCCGTTCATATACAAACTCGAATCAAACGACGCAAAACCAAAATTGCCAGTCATTTCCACCAAACCATCAACCGCTCGACGAATCGCTTTGTCTGAAGTATCAACATTTGAATTGACGTGCGCCTCAATTGCCTTCGTGCTGTTATCAATACCGCTCGGCAATTCAGTCATTTGCGCCGCCGTGATTCCATTGACATAAAAACGATATCCCTTATCTGTCGGAATTCGACCTGCGCTCGTGTGGGGCGCCTCAATAAATCCCATCTCCTCAAGTTTTGCCATCTCGCTGCGAATCGTGGCGCTGCTCACGCCAAACAGTTTGGCTAGCGTTACACTACCAACTGGCGCCGCAATTTCAGCGTATTGCTCGATAATGGCGACAAGAATTGCTTGTTGACGTTCGGTCATAGTCCAATTATATCGCAAATCTAGCACTCATACAAGCAGAGTGCCAAGCCTTATCGTCTTTCCGTAAAGTAGCGCGCTGCATCTGAAGAAAACAACATCATGATCATAATATGCACGCCAATTGAGATCAAAAGAAGCATAATCGACGCATTAATTCGCCCAATTGTCACAGATAAAGATTCGGTGACAATAGCTACTGTCGCCACAGAAAGTAGCGAGATTCGCGCTCGGCTACTTCCTCGAAGTAACAGCCCAACCAGCACGATTTCCGCCACGACCAACAGTACATTAAAACCAGCCATCATTGACAGCATGGTATTCGCGGCATTTATATCAATTCCATCAATATTTGCAACCTGAACCAAAGTCGTCGGCCAGCTAGAAAAGTCCACCAGCATTTGCCCGATTGTGAATAACGACGCCAGAATCATCAATCCGCCGCCAATTAAAATCTGCGGTGGTCGGCGACCCCAAAGCTCTTCCAATAAGGTTTCGTGATTTCGCGGATGACGATCATAAATTGTGCCGTCCATAATCACCCCGAGCCGCGTTGAAGCCGTGACATTATCGTCAGTCTTTATCCGACCGACTTCCAAAATCGGCAAATCGCCATCAGTGCGAATGGCATCTCCGAAACCGTTGCGCGAATGATAGCCCGTTGAAAAATCCTTTAATATCGTCACTCTAACATTTTTTTATTGTTACTTTTTAACCGACTCGATAATATAATCTCGTTCAATATCAATATTCTCGTCAATTTTATGCGTAAATTGAAAAGTAAACAAAGAAAAGCCAATACTCTTATCGTACGTACCAGCCGCCAACCAATCAACTCGATGACCACCAGGAAGAAGCCAGCCAGTTGGGCATCGCCAAAACCTAACGTGATGGCGACGCCTTGGATTGCCGTCAACCTCTTGTTGATAAGCAAAGTCTTGCCGCCTACCAAACAAAAATGCTGGCGACACTGGCGCATTTGGATAACTACGACCACTCAGCACCGTAAGCACCATTTTCCAGGCTGATCTTGGAGTTATGTCATCTGCCAAAACCCAGCCAGCCTCAGTCATTGCCTTATGGAGCTTTTCTTCCGAGCCGCGCACACTCAAATTGACAGGGTCACTTAATACTCCGTCCGCCGTTCGCGTCCTGCCGATAAAATAGTTCGGCACGTACATATTGCTCAAAATTCGATGAAGCCTAGGCAGCGCCAAATATGCCACAATTATCCACACAACAAAGAACAAGCCAACCAGCCACCAGCCGCCCGTCGCCCAACCTTCTCTAAGTACCAACCACGCCAACCAAAACGACGCCAAACCTGCAAAGATAAAGAAGGATTGGTCTAACAATGTAGTCAAGGTCTTCGAGGAATGATCTTGCCTGGCTGCTATTTTTTTTGGAGTTTTTACTGAACTCATAGATTAATTATATCATTGAGGAGATTTCGAGCTACCAAACGCGCCTCGTCATCCTGACGCTTAAACACGTCGCCGCGCAAAATAATTTCCTCGGTCACTCGAATTGCTCTCTCCAAATCGTCATTAATAATCACGTGATAATACGGAACTTCAAGCGCATAATCCAACTCTTTTATCGCCGAGGCATGACGTTTCGGCCACTCCGCTTGAAAATCTTCTTCGGTTGCGTAACGCTTTTTTAATCGCTCAATCCAAGTTTGGCTATTTGGCGGCACAATAAAAATCGCAATACTATCTGGCGCCAGTCGCTCATATTCCTCCACGCCCTGAACGTCAATGTCGGTAATTGCCACGCGGTTCTGATCGTGCGCTAATTTTAACTCAGCCACTGACGTCCCGTAAACCGTACCGTGAACAAACTTCGCCTCGATAAATTCATTATTTTGTAGCATATTTTCGGCAGTTTGCAAATCAATAAAATGATAGTCAATTCCATCTTGCTCAGCGCATCCGTTATTTGTGCGTGGCGCGCGCGTAGTGTGAGAAACGATATCGCGAAACTCGGGCGACTTCAGTAATTGTTTTTTTATCGTGTCTTTGCCCGCACCAGAAATTCCCGCAAGCAGCGCAATTTTCGTACTTTTAACCAACTCAATTGTTGATTCAGTTGGCTGATAATTTGTAATAAGATCTTCAATACTTGGCATAATATTTAACTATAATAACTCATCAAGTACAGATTGCCAATTGGGAAATTCAGAACTTCCAAAACGAATAAGCCGACCAGAAAACTCGCCCGCGCCATTCGCCGTCCGATCGTCAATCAAAATATCGCCTCGACTCAAATTCTTTGCTGACGAAAAAATAACCTTACGGAAGAAAACATTATCCGAACCTTCGCCGCCAAAATACTTTTTCACCCACGCCAACTTATCGCCCAAAGCCGTCGGATTTTCCCACGGAGAAGAAGATAAAATATATAAATCGTATTTGTCTTTCAGGGCGTAAACCGCCTCGATAGCTCCAGGCACGGGTTCCATTAAAGAAAAAATTCCTGGAATATTATCGTGCTGACCAGCAAACTCATCAATCAACTCAGGCGATATCTTCGTTAAAGCAGATTTGAAATCCGCCAAAACACCATCCATATCAATATAAACAATAGGTTTTTTCATAGTTAATCCCTTTTCAACATTACCATAAATGCTTCGCTCGGTATGTCAACTTTACCAAAGCGTTTCATTCGTTTTTTACCACGCGCCTGCTTGGCGAGAAGCTTCTTTTTACGACTGACATCGCCGCCGTAAAGATAACCCGTAACATCTTTTCGATAAGCGCCGATATTTTCCCTGGCAATAAATTTACCGCCAATTGCCGCTTGCAACGAAACCTCAAAACTCTGACGCGGCACGACTTCCTTCAATTTCTTAACAATCTCACGCCCCAAATGCTGCGATTCCGACCGATGACACATCACGCTCAGCGAATCAACCATTTCGCCCGCCACATAAAAATCGACGCGCACCAAATCTTCCACTTGATAATCCGCCAACTCATAATTAAACGAACCGTAGCCGCTGGTAATAGATTTCAATTGGTCATAAAAATCCGTCAACAAATTCGCAAGTGGCGCCGCAAATGAAATCAGCGCTCGCTCGTCAATGTAGCTCAGGTTTTTCTGGCGACCACGCTTACTCACGATCAGCTGAATCACCGCACCGATGTAATCCTGTGGCACAACAATTTCACCATCAATCCACGGCTCGCGAATCTCTTTTATCTGCGCTGGGTCGGGCAATTCACTGGCGGATTTAATATCCAATTCCTCGCCATTCGTCAGACTAACTTGATAATCAGTACTCGGATTGGTCACAATTAAATCCAAATTATACTCACGTTCCAATCGCTCGCGAATAATATCCATATGAAGCAGACCCAAAAATCCAATTCGCACACCGTAGCCCAGCACTGGCGAATTTTCCGGCTCGAATTGCAGCGCCGAATCGCTCAGGCTCAACTTTTCAATTGCTTCTTTCAGGTCGTTATAGTCTTCATTGGACACCGGGAAAAACCCCGCATAAACAAACGGCTTAACTTCTTTATAACCTGGAAGTGGTTTGACGGTAATTTTTTCAGTCATAACTATGTATTATTATATCAGCTCAGCGTTCTTGTATAAACGCATAGTAAATCGCTCCTTGCATGCCTACTTATTCTCAGCAAATTATTCCTTACACACTGAGGTCTAACCTATAGCTGCTCAAATCTTATGAGCTTGATTCTTGCCAATAACCTGAATCAGTTCAGTGTAACTCATCCACCGACCGCGTTTAGATTTGTCGCGACGATAATCCTTCTCGTCAGTAATATCGCCCTTAACTATTGCATCAACATTACGCCAAGCGACCCAAGGTATGTCATCGCTCAAAAAGCTATAATCTAGATGAACATAATTTTCGTTGATTAGCCTATAGTCTGACGATGAAAATCCGCGCGCATACAACTCGCGGAGAATAACGTCTGCTAGTTCAGCAAAGTTGTCAGCAGTGACACACAAAAAGTCATCGTATTCCTCACCGATTTCGTATGATCGTCCATTCATAAAAACACAATACAAATCATCGTCGACAATTTTCTCATCCAACCACACACGACGGTCACGTGTTATCGGAATTACGCGACATCTAATCTTCTCTGTAAAGTTTTTGAAGTTACTCATAATTGCCAACAACAGATATATCAATACCTATTTCGTGCATTTTATTACATCTGCGCTTTTCAATACAGTATATACTATTCCCACTGTCGCGTCTGGTTGATCTTGTGCTTCTCAAAATACACTTCCGCCAAATTGACGTCAAACCGATTTGCCAATTCCATCAAATAGTTCAGCACGTCCGCAAACTCCTCGCGCAGATTGCCATGATTGTCAGGTTTTTTCTCACCCTTAAATCCTGTCTCTTTGCGAACTGCTTTTGCCAGCTCGCCAACTTCCTCGGCTAACAATAAGAATACTTCAGTGACAGAATTTTTATCCCAACCTTTCTCCTTACAAGTTTGATCGAGGTGTTTTTGTAATTCAGTTAAGCTTATTGTTTGTGGATTCATGGTTTTTCCTTCTTTAATCTTAATTAACTTACACTTGATGGAATATAAACATAGCAGGAAGCAAGAATCTGCTCGCTATCCAATCCTATTTTTAATTACTATTATACTCTGATTTATCAAACAATATATCACTTTGGTTAAATATTTTTTCCTGTGATAGTCCAAAATCTCTACCAGCAACTTTTTTATGAAGTTGCTGGTTTTGTTTATATAACTTTTATAAAGAAGTAATAAAAGTTAAACCGCCTAATATCACTCCCGCTGCATTGGGAATGATGAGGATCCAGTCTTTTTTAGGTTCTTTTGTCCAACCATAGATTACCCAAATTAAACAAGAAACTGCTGCGAATAGTGGTTGGAATGGTTGAGCTTTTTCTCCTTGTAGGTTAGCGATAATTTGTGGAATATATGCAATAAAGACAAGGATCCCAATAAAAGCTCCAATAGATCCGACAAAGCGATTAATTTTTTGTTTAGACATATAATACCTCATGAGGTTTTATTATATTATAAAGGAAAAGATGCTGTCAATAATTTTGTGTAAACACTCTAGTAGAGTCTTCAAACAAAGTAACTAAGTAACGTTCCAGAGCCTCCTCGTTAGGAAAGAACCTTCTATTTCGTTTGACGTTTGATTTCTTTATTAAGAGACTTAATGAGTTTTGTCGAATAAATGCTATGCCAAATCTGGTAAGGAAACTGATTTCAGCAATCATACGCGTCAATACTACGAACCAACGCCAAAAAAATTCAGTTAAGCTTATTGTTTGTAGATTCGTGGTTTCCCTTTTTAATCTTAATTAAAATACTTCCCCAGTGTCACCGTATCACCAACCCGCGCCTCGCGTGTCGTCTTCAGGTTTGTCACAATATAGCCAATTTCGCCAGTTTCAAGCGAGGGGTCGGGTTGCATGGCTGGGCTAAGATGCCCGACTTCTAAAGCTAGTCCATTTGCGCCAGTCGCCATCATTCGGATAGATTCGCCCTTTTTAATTCGCCCGTCAACCACCCGCACATATAAAATCACGCCACGATAATCGTCATAATAGCTATCAAAAATCAACGCCCTAGTTGGATCATCAACCTCGCCAGTTGGCGCAGGGATTTTATCGACAACCGCGTCCAAAACCTTATCTACATTTTGACCAGTTTTAGCAGAAATATGAATAATCTCGCGCTCGTCACAGCCCAACAAATTAACGACTTGCCTGGATACGCGCGGTATATCGGCGGCCGGCAAATCAACCTTATTTAACACCGGAATAATTGTCAAATCCTGTTCCATCGCCAGGTAAACGTTCGACAATGTTTGCGCCTGAATTCCCTGACTAGCATCAACCACCAATATCGCACCCTCGCAAGCCTGCAAACTACGCGAAACTTCATAACTAAAGTCAACGTGCCCCGGAGTGTCAATCAAATTCAGATCGACATTCTTATATCGCATTCGCACCGGCGCCAACTTAATAGTAATGCCTTTTTCCCGCTCCAAATCCATCGAATCCAGCAACTGTGACTTCATCTCGCGCTTTTCTACAGTCCCAGTCATCTCCATCATTCGATCAGCCAGCGTAGACTTGCCGTGATCAATGTGAGCAATAATACAAAAATTCCGAATATTTTCCATTAGCCCTTAAACTCCAATCGTCCAAATAACACTTTTTTCAATCGTGCAAGAATCGGGTCAATTTCTGGCAATTTTAGCCACTTTGAAGCCGCGGCATACGCACCAAAACTGACCAATGAAATGATAACGAATTTCGGAAAAGCGCTAAAAAAGCTGTCGTCATGATAACGAAACGGCAAAACCAACACACCAATATAACAAACTACACCCGTAACAATTCCAGCGAGTATCATCTTAAAAATTGCTCGCACAAACGTCATGTCGAATAATTTTGGCATTTGACGATTCATAACCGCTAAAAGTACAACCACTTCCAAAACCGCCACTGTTGATTGAGCCCAAGCCAATCCATATGCGCCCATTTTCAAGACCATCGATAGAACAATTGCTAAAATAATATTCAAAGTAATCGAGAAAATTGAAATATATAGCGGAGTTTTCGTGTCTTGGCGGGCATAAAATGCTCGCGCGGCCATATGATAAATAGTTCGGAATAAAATTGCCACGACCAAACAGCCCAAAATTCCCGCGATCAGTTGATTACCGCCATTGCGGATAAAATGCACGACGTATCCCCTGGTAAAGAAAATCACCACCGACACTGGAAGCGCCATCCAAAAAATAATTCTCAGCAGGGAACGCAGGTCTTTTTGAAATAGGTCATTTCGACCTTCACCCAAATGCTCAGTTAATTGCGGAAAGGCGGCATTTGAAATCGCCACGCCAATAAGATTGATCGGCATCATATGGAGGGTCAAAGCCTGCTGGTACGCCCTAACCGTTCCGTCAGCCAAGCGCGAAGCCAAATTGACCTCGACCAAGCTAACCACATAATCCATTCCTTGATCAACAGAACGCGCAGGCAATAAAGATAAAACTTTTCTAAATCCCTTATTCCGCCAATAAATTTTGAAATTGTAATCAAATCCAAGCCCAGCCAAGCCAACCGCGCTGACGATCAATTGCAAAAATGACCCCAAAACCACACCCAACGCCACGCCCATAATGCCGCCGTCAAAAATCTGCCAACCGAATAAATTGACACCGCCAGTAAACCACACTGTACCGATAATAATACCGACGTTATACAGCATTGGCGCCAGCGCACAGAACATAAATCGCCCAACCGCTTGCTGGATACTAGCAATCACCGCCGCAACCGCAAAAATAAACGGATTAACCGCGATCACTTGCATCATACTAACCGCCAAAGCATGACCAGACTCGCTCAGACCAGGCGCGATTAAATACTTCATCAACGGATCAGCGAAAATAATAATCAGCACCGACGCCGCCATAGTTATTAGCGCCATGAAATTAATCATACTCGAGCTAATTTGCCAAGACGACTGCTTATTGCCCTTGACCCAGCGCTCATTAAAAACTGGAATAAACGTCACACTAAGCGCACCAGAAACCAGCACTGCAAACATAAAATCTGGCACCATGAAAGCTGCCGTATAAGCATCTAGTCCAACCGGGTATCCCGCCAATGCTCCATTTTCGCTTGGCATGTAGGCGGAGTTAAGCAGACGATCACGGAAAAACCCCAACAAGCTCGACAACAACGTCGAGCCCGCCAGAATCGTAGCAGCCAATTTCACATTAAGCCGCTGATTTATTTCGTAACTGTACTACGAACGCGCCCCATAGTATTTTACGAATGAAGTTTAGCTTCTTTTGGTAACTTAGTGCCTTTAAGAATCTCGTCAACCTCAGATTCTTCCAGAGTTTCTTCCTTCAGTAGAGCCTCGGCCAACTTATCAAGGAACGAACGATTCTCTTTCAACACCAACATTGCACGGTGTTTAGCTTCGGTAATCAATTGCGCGACTTCCTCATCAATCATCTTCGCGGTTTCATCAGAATACGGACGTTCTCTGGTCATTTTATCGAACATCAAGCCGCCGTTATCTTCATGGAATACTTGATCGCGCAAGCCCTTGCCCATTCCTTGCTCAATCACCATATCACGGGCAATTTCAGTCGCTTTTCGCAAATCCGAACCAGCTCCAGTAGTAATTCCGTCATCGCCATAAATCAATTGCTCAGCGATTCGTCCGCCCATTGCCCGAGCCAAAATATCCTTAAACTCGTAAACATTTGTGTAGCTCTTATCTTCTGGCGGCAAGAACCATGTTACTCCGCCAGTACCGCCACGTGGAATAATCGTAACCTTGTGGACTGGGTCAGAATCAGGCAAGACGTGACCAACAATTGCGTGGCCAGCTTCGTGATAAGCAGTCAACTCTTTCTCGTGATCGTTCATTATCTTAGTCTTACGCTCTGGACCAATTGCCACACGCTCAAACGCCTCGGTTAATTCGTCATTTGTGATCTTCTTCTTATTGCGACGAGCGGCAATGATCGCAGCTTCATTAGCCATATTTGCCAAGTCCGCACCAGATGAGCCAGCGGTTTTTGCCGCCAATTTATCAAGATCAACAGTTTCATCAGTTGGCTTTTTCTTAAAGTGAACTTTCAGGATTGCCTCACGATCTTTGCGTTCTGGCAATGTAATATTCACACGTCGGTCAAATCGTCCAGGGCGAAGCAACGCTGGATCCAAAACATCCGCACGGTTAGTTGCCGCCAAAACAATAACATTTGTTTCGCCATCAAAACCGTCCATCTCTACCAAAATCTGATTCAGAGTTTGCTCGCGCTCATCATGACCGCCACCCATACCAGAGCCACGTTTACGACCTACAGCATCAATCTCATCAATAAAGATAATACATGGAGCATTTTTCTTAGCCTTAGAAAATAGGTCTCGCACTCGGCTAGCACCAACACCAACAAACATTTCCACAAATTCAGAACCGGAGATCGAGAAGAATGGCACACCAGCCTCGCCAGCAACAGCTCGGGCTAGCATCGTCTTACCCGTACCAGGATTACCGACTAACAACACACCTTTCGGAATCTTTGCGCCCAAATCTTTATATTTCTTCGGATGCTTGAGAAAATCAACAACTTCCTGCAGATCTTGCTTAGCGTTATCATTTCCAGCGATATCCGTAAACAGAACCTTTTCTTTGTCTTGTCCATACAGGCGAGCCTTACTCTTGCCGAATCCCATAGCTTGATTATTTTGACCCTGAGCTTGGCGCATCATAAACATGAAGAACACCACGATAATCAGCACAGGCACAACCATAACCGCCAGATTCCACATGGTTTCGCCGGTTGTGGATGGTGGAATAACCTTCACCTCAACCTTAGCATCCTTGTTCAAGCCCTGCTCATAAATGCTACTAGATTCCTTGACTGAATGCTCGGTAGGTTTTGATTGATCTTTTGGAGTAATCTTAATATCGTTTCCTTGAATCTCCAATTGAGCAATTTTACCGTCATTTGCTCGACGCACTACATCAGATAATGCAACATCTTTAAGATTTGACGCAGGGAAGAGTGTTGCGTAAAAAATTAACGCTACAAAAATTATAATTGCCCAAAACAATCCAAATCGTAAAATTTGACTTATTCTATTCTTTCCATTTCTTTGAGGCATCTTAACAGCCATTCTCAACTAATCCTTTCGCCTATACTAATCAAACTCTCTTTATTATAACACTTCTTAGCGTCAATTTCATCACAATGCCGCCACCAACTTGCCAGCAAGAGCCAGCTTTTCCAGTTTTTATAGCAATTAGCATACGCTCCAATTGAGAACCCAGCAACGACACATCATAATGTCGTAAAACGTAATAATATAGTAATTCTTGTGCGACATTATCATCTATCATCGTCAAAAAATACCGACTAAGGACTTCTCCATCAAACTTCTCTATTTCCTGCTCAATTTTTCCTCTTAATTCTCTCTGTTTTCGCCACGCTTCATACACTCCAAGTTTCTGATATTCATCAAGTTCACGATTTATCTTGCGCCTAAATTTATTCCTCTGATACAAGTCGCTTTGATTTGTCTCATCTTCACACCATTCCAATTTCTGACGAATCGCATATTCATAAATTCTCTGCTTCGTCCAACCATTCATCGGCCTAACTATTTGACTATCACTCATCCCCGCCAAGCCTCGCCACCTGGAGCCACGCTTAAGATTCATCGCTACAGTTTCAATAATGTCATCTCGGTGATGCGCTGTCACTATCACGCCATCAAAATCCGTCGCCACGCCACGCAAAAATTCATACCGTCTTTGGCGCGCCAATTCTTCACTGGCATCAGCCCCCAGCTTTTTCACGCCGACAAACGAAATTGTATTTTATATCTATCAGCTAAAGCCTCGACAAATCTAGCATCGCTCGCCGAATCCTCACGAATTCCGTGGTCAAAATGAGCGACCACCAAATCTTTTTCCGTTCGCGACATCAAATCCAGCAAAACTACCGAATCAATCCCACCACTGACTGCGATAATATATCTCACATATCCATTATCTCACAATTTACCTAAAACGTATTTGGCAAATTTTATACTATCTGTTACAATCAATGCAGTGTGGCACCGTAGCTCAGCTGGTTAGAGCGCAGGACTCATAAGCCTGAGGTCGGTGGTTCGGGTCCACCCGGTGCTACCAGAAATTATCTTTTCCTCGTCAATACGACGGGGAATTTTTTATAGATACTGAATTAAATTAGCTCAAGCTCTTCAGATTGAACGCCGTCCAAAGCAGCCAATCGTCGTGACACAAAACTATCCAATTCCCATGAATTACGCTGACGCTCCCACGTTGCTAAATCCTTTTTTCGGGTTACTTCTAAAAATTCAGCTAATTCACTGGTGTTGATTTCCATATTTTTTTCCTTTTTTGTGTTAATTATTTAACTGTCTTTATACTATCATAAATTTGACAAAAAAGCAATACCTTTTTCGGTCATTATTTACCTTTTCATTCCGCTTGTGGTACACTGGTAGGGAAGGATTTATACACAAAAATGACCCCCGTAACAATCTCGTCACTGGCCACCATAATTTTTGCAGCGATTATTCACGCTAGTTTTCAACTTAGCGTCAGTGTTTTAACGTTACTTAGCGGGCATTCAATTGGCAAAAAAACCGCTCAGAGAAAAATTTTTCGTATGAGCAACAGTTTTGTACTTTGGAGTCGCAACGATCACCTTGTTACTTATCAGCTCAATTTCCTATTTCTTATCACTATTCATCCATCACGCCACCAGCGCAGAGCAACTCGTTGCCGCTGTCTCTTCAGGGATGATGTTTGGCTTAGGAATCGCAATTTGGGCGTTCTACTTCCGACGACAACCAGGAACTTCATTATGGCTTCCACGCAATTTTGCAGAATATTTAAACAAGCGCACCAAAAAAACCAAAAATTCCGTAGAAAGCTTTGCTCTGGGAATAATTAGTGTTATTGCAGAAATCATATTTATTATCGCGCCAATTATCGCCGCCAGTCTGGCTATTATCACCCTACCAAACCCCTTATTGCAAATCATCAGCGTAGCGATCTACGTCATCGTGTCCACGCTGCCATTATTTATCTTTATCGTCTTGATCGGCAGCGGACGCAGCATCTCTAATTTACAACGTTGGCGGGAAGATCATAAGAGATTTTTGCAATTCGCCAGCGGTGGTAGCTTATTAATTTTAGCAGCATTCCTATTCGTCGACCGCGTTATTGGCGTCATTAGCTATGGAGGCAATCTATGGTAAAGCCGGGTCAAATTGACGTCATCAAACAAGGAAAGCGGCCGCCAGAGGAGTTCAGTCCAGACAAGCTCCACAATTCCATAATTGCCACCTGCCTAAGCGTTCGTACGCCAGAAGGTCAAGCTCAAGACATTGCAAAAACCGTTACTCTGGGCGTTATGAATTGGTGCGAAACTCACCCAGAAATAACCTCTGCCGATATCCGCCGCCAAGCACAACGCATTATGAAAACTCTGCATCCTGACGCGGCTTATTTATATAAAAATTATAAAACCATAATTTAGGAGATTTGATGTCGCAAAAACCAACTTTTGACTATGACTATATCGTAATTGGTAGTGGCGCCGGCGGTTCGCCCGCAGCTAGCATATTAGCAAGCGCTGGAAAAAAAGTTGCTGTTGTAGAAAAATCAACATTCGGCGGGGAATCACCAAACTGGGGAGATGTGCCAACTGGATTTTTAACTCATGCTCTTAACGTTTATCAAACAGCCAAAGATGCCGCTAAGTTTGGGTTGCGCACTAACTCGGTTGGGTATAATTACCCTTCTCTACTCTCCTGGAAAGACAAAGTCGTAAAGAGAACTGGAGCTGGCGGCAATCGCTATTATTATGAGAAGCAAGGCATTAGTGTTTTTGCTGGCAATGCACATTTCTTGAGTCCGAACGAAATAGCCATCAATCGCAGACACTTGTCCGCTCGTAAATTTCTCATTGCAACTGGATCTGATTGGCAAATTCCAGAAATACCTGGGATTAAAGTGCCGTTTCTTATCACACTCCAAAAACTATTTTTCAGCTTGAAGCGCCCACCAAAAACCATGTTCATTGTTGGCGCGGGAGCTACGGCACTAGAATTGGCACACATCTTCTCCACCCTGGGAACAAAAGTTTACGTAGCAGAAAAATCGTCCAGAATATTATCAACATTTGACCCAGAAGTCAGTGCTTTGGTTACGAATGACGCAAAAAATCGCAATATTTCAATCTTAGCTCGCACTAAGATTATCGCTATACAAAAATCGTCTATACAAAAGCGCGTCACTTTTTCTGCAAGGGGCGAATAGAAAAATCTGTGCGCGTTGATGAGATTCTAATTGCCGACCAACAATTGCCTGCGACAGATTTAGGCTTAGAAAACGCCGGCGTAAAATATACCGAAAATGGCATTTTGGTTAATTCTTCCCTGCAAACTTCCGCTCGGCATATTTTTGCCGCAGGAAATGTAACTGACGCCAATATCCAAACTCACACAGCTTTGGCGCAGAGTCGTATTGCGGCTCATAATTTGCTACATAATAATAAGATTAAATTCAATGATTCCCCACGCCTACAAGTTGCATTTACTCAGCCAGAAATAGCTCAAATTGGAATGAATGAATACGATTGTAAGGCGAAAAGGAATAAGCGCAAAAAAATAGCAATTGTTCCGCTCACGACTACCGTACGCAGCAATATTACCGACCAGCGAATAGGTTTTGTGAAATTGATCGTTGACAAGAAGCGAGTTGTCGTAGGCGGAACGATCGTCGGACCGCACGCTAGCGATATGGCAGCCGAGCTAGCCCTGGCCGTTCGACATAAAATTACCAGCGAAGAACTAGCGTCAACGCCGCATTGTTTTACTTCTTGGTCAGAAGCCGTGCGAATTGCCGCTGGAAAACTTCTATAATTACCTCTGATGCGCTATAATAAGTCTCACGGGGGCGTAGCTCAGGGGTTAGAGCAGTCGGCTCATAACCGATTGGTCGCTGGTTCGATCCCAGCCGCCCCCACCACAGTCTGAATTCGAATTTGATAATCATAAGATGAATATTTTTACCATTCCTGCTACAATATTATGTAGTAGATATTAAATTTGCAAAAATGAACAAATTAAAACTCAAACGATTAATTTACAGAATACAGCACGACTATTTAACCCTAAATAATGTCGTTATTGCTGCTGCGATTTTTAATTGCTATGAGTTGGGCTTGAGGGCTCCATTGAATCAATGCAAAAAAACTACGAATTGCAACGCTCTATCGACAACAAACGCCAGCAAGTGGAAATAGAAAAAAATTGCAAGTCGCTCTACTGGAATACGAATCGAAAATATTATCAAAGCGAAGAGTATCAAGAATTGACTATTAGACAGCGCACAGGGAAAAAGGTTTACCAGGGCGAAAAAAACAGCTCATCACCCAATCTTTCGAAAGCGCCACGCCTGCCCAAAAAAACTTGCGTCGAGCGCGAAAGCGGACGGATAGCAACTTTCCAGCAGTGGATGAACTTTCTATTTGGCGGTAATAGTCATAAACACTAAGGTATTGCAATTATTGTGCTAAGCTGATATCATAATTATGTATCGCGGGGTAGAGCAGCCTGGTAGCTCGTTTGGCTCATAACCAAAAGGTCGTAGGTTCAAATCCTACCCCCGCCACCAAGAAAAAAATCCTCTTCATTCAGAAGGGGCTTTTTCTTTTAGATTACTACACACGCTAAAACAATTCTCCCTGACGCTCACCCCAAGAAGCCTCAGCAGACTTAATCATATCTTCCGGCGTTTGACGGCTTGAGCTTTCGGCTGAAGAATTTCCATTCTCCCGATTCTTCCTCGCACGCTCCAGAGCCTTACGCGCCAAAGCTAATCCTCGCCTATTTATCTCCCTCTGCTCGTCACTTAGCGGCTCTTTTTTCGGCTCAGGATACATCAAATCAGATTCAGACGGCTCTCCATAAGGCCTATATCGACTTCTGCGCCACAAATCTCTCCTATTAGGCCGCTTTCCGCTACTCGATAAACCACCACTACGCTCAGGTTGATCGCCATCAACACCATATCCGTAATCATAATACGCGCCGCAGCCTTGATCAACACGTCGATCAGCCTCACCTTCGGGCGTAGTGTCATATACCGGCAACGTCGGAATCTTTTCCATAGTTGTATTATACCATAATAATTAAAAATAATCAATCCCAACAAAAAACTCCCCTGCTTTTTGCAGAGGAGTTATGGCACCTGTTTGTTTGGTTATACTATATCACCAAACGCGCTTATGGTGCAAGCAAAGGACTATTTTTTCTTAGAAATTGTCAAAAAGCCGTTGCGTGGGTTTTCTTTCACAATACGATCTTCTGGTAGATCACATGGTGTGCCCTTTTCATTCTTCTCAACCTTAGCGAAGAAGTAAATAGTTTGAGTCTTGCCGCCGCGCAAAGTTACGTCAGTCTTGTGCAAGTAATATGTGATGCCCTTTGAGTTGGTATGTTTATAAGCCATTTGGTTATATACCTCCTATTAATGATATACCTATATAGATTACTATCTCTATATCACCCCTGTCAAGCTAAAAAAGCTTATTTCGTCGTCTAAGCATCAACTTTAATACCCCCAGGACAACCAACCTCATTATGATAATCATGGCAATAAATATTGTCACCAGTAAAGACCACCCCGCGTAATCAGCTGACCATATCGGCGAAACGAAGGTGTGATAATACGGCTCGGTTGAAGGTGCTTCAAACTGCAAGTTAGTGGCTTTCGCGGCAGGATATTTCGCCCACTCCTCGTTAATACAATTGATGTACCTCGGATCCGCCTGTGTCGTAAATCGGCCGTAACCGCCTTGCTGTGCCCTGGCGTCACAGACAGCCCTAACCTTTGACACAGTGTCATTGTTGGACTGATTTTTTATCTCTTCTTCAAACTCTTTCAGCTTCCGGTCATACATTTGTTTATACGTATGATCCAGCGCAATCTTCCCCGGATCCGCGTTCATATGCGTAGATACATAACGCTGCAGATCGTATAGTCGCTGCTGAAGATTGACTATATCCCCAGCCTTATCTGCATTCTCCACAGATTCTCGCCGCTCAACCATGCCAACATTATTCAGCCTCAAAAAAGTTGCCGAAATAAAACCAGACATAATCAATAAAATCACCAACTGCCAAGTCTTAATCTGACTGAGTCGCTTAATTCTAAACTTGGTTTTCTTCTTATCTATAGCCATCCCACCACCTTCTCTATAATTTTAGTATAGCAAATTATCCCAATGACGTGAATATTACTACCGCTGCGGTGGTATAATATTTGTATGCGAATTTATTTTTCAGGAATTGGCGGCGTTGCCATCGGACCGCTGAGCAGAATTGCCTTAGGGGTCGGGTATGGTGTTTGCGGCTCCGACAGATCACCAAGTCTAATCACAAACGAATTAGAGTCAGCCGGAATTCCTATTTCTTTTGATCAATCTGGTACGTTCTTACAATCAGAGCACGCTAAATCACCATTTGATTGGTTTATTTACACCGCTGCTTTACCGGAAAATCACCCAGAATTAGTCTTGGCGCGAAAATTAGGCATAAAAACCAGCAAGCGCGACGAATTGCTGGCGCAAATAATCGCCGATAAAAACCTGAAACTTATCGCGGTCGCTGGTACTCACGGAAAAACCACAACAACGAGTATGCTGGTCTGGGCAATGGAGCAATTACAAATTCCTGTTAGCTATTCAGTAGGTTCGACTTTAAGTTTTGGACCAAGCGGAACATTTGATAAAAATAGCCAATTTTTCGTATACGAGTGTGATGAATTTGACCGCAACTTTTTGCATTTTTCTCCAGAAATTAGCCTTATCACATCTGTTGATTACGACCATCCAGACACATACCCAACAAAAGAATCTTACTTAGACGCCTTCCGTGAATTCGGTGAAAAATCTAAAAAAGTTATCGCGTGGCAAGAAAATTCCGCCATATTTGACGAGAAAAATCTAACAATCTTGCACGATTCCAATAAAAACATCGCTCTGCCTGGCGAGCATAACCGAAAGAACGCTACTTTGGCGATCGAAGCCTTGAAACACATAGGAGTGGGCGCGGAGGAGTCAGAAATATACCAAGCAATAAACTCCTTCCCCGGATCAGGACGGCGTTTTGAAAAGCTCGCCGAAAATCTATACTCTGACTATGGACATCACCCAGTTGAAATTCAAGCAACACTACAGATGGCTAAAGAACTGTCAAACAATGTAGCCCTAGTTTATCAGCCACACCAAAACGTTCGCCAGCACGAAATAATTGGTCAATACACTGATGATATTTTCCATGATGCCAATGAAATTTACTGGCTACCAACTTACTTAACTAGGGAAAATCCAGATTTACCAACTTTAACGCCGCAACAACTTGCCAAATATCGACAAAGAAAAAGTTCATTTCGCCAAATTAGACGACAGTTTATGGCAGGAAATAACCGCAGCAAGGAACTCTGGAAAGCTCGTCCTGTGTATGGGCGCTGGCACAATCGACGGATGGATTCGCGAGCAATTAGCTAAAAATTAGCGATCATCGCCGCTGCCGTGAATCTTCCCCCGACTCTGGCGACTGAGCAGTTTATCATTATTTCTGCGAGCCACTTCCTCTAAACTACAGCCAAGCAAATGCGCTATAGAATTGACATACCAAAGCACGTCACCGAGCTCTTTTATTATTGCATCACGGTCTTCATCTGAAATTTCCCCATTTTTATCACGTAGGATTTTCTTAAATTTCTCCATGACTTCACCAGATTCACCACTTAATCCCAATATCTGTGCCATCAATCTCGCGTCAACATCACCATATTTATGAGAATCCTTATCTGTTAAGGTAGAAATTGCTTTAGTTGAGTAGTCGTTAAATTTCATAATTATAGTGTAGCCGGTTATGTTTTTTGAGTAAATAGACTTCTTTGACAATTTATGCTAAAATGATGCTATAAAAATTTGAGGAGAGTCTATGACAGACATGGCAGAATTGAATACCGGTAGTGAATATAATAATACTCTCGAAGCTCTGCGCAAATGCGGTAGTGTTGAAAGATGGGTGGCTTTAGATAAACCTGAACATTCACCACATACTCGAGAACTTTTAGTAAAACTGGCTCGAACAGCCATCGGCACAGCAGAACTCTTTGACCAATATTGCTTTGTCGATAGAATACCTCGACTCTCTAATGGTGATCGTGAAAATGATGTTGAACACAGCTTCTCGCTGGCGAGCATAGCCACGAACTTAGCTCAGGAGCTACGCCCAGATCTTGACGTTGATCTTATACGCCATTTTTCGCTTGTCCACGATATGCTTGAAATTAAGACTGGCGATGTTGCAACTTTCAGCACTTCGCCCGAAGAACAAGCCGAAAAAGAGCGACGCGAAAAGGAAGCTCTCGACGAACTACTGGCCGAACTACCACCGCTCGACGCCGATGCTCTCCGAAAATACGAAAAACAAGACACCTCAGAGGCACGCTGGACTCGCTATGTGGACAAAATGGCTGCCATCTTGGTTGACATTACTGGCCAGGGCGTTCGGGTCGTTGAGGAAGATTTTGGCGTTACAAGCCTTGAACAGTTGCGCGATGAACGCGACAGACTAGCTACCAAATACCACAACATGTTTGACAACGAGTTCCCAGAACTCGACCAACTCTATGCCTTATTCTCCTACCTTTTTGAAGAGCGCTACGCTCAAGAGAGTCAAAATTACTGCAAAGACAACTCGCCCGAACGTCCACATCATCTCAAAGAAGTCGAACGAAAGTATCTCGTTGATCCAGAAAATATACCAATAGATTTAGAGAGCTATCAACGCGCAGAACTCAAACAGGGGTATCTTGCGATAAGTGCCGATGGATCTGAAACAAGAATTAGAAGTTTTGGCGATGGCAAGCGATTTGAATTAACCGTTAAGAGCAGTGGCACTGTAATACGCGACGAGCAAAACATTAAAATTACCGAGAAGATGTTTAACACGCTATGGCCACTGACAAGTGGAGCAAGGGTTGAAAAAACTCGTTACTACATACCGCTAGTAGACGAACATGGTCGCAAATATACAGCAGAGCTTGATATCTATAAGGGTCATCTAGAAGGACTAGCAACCATTGAAGTTGAATTTGGCGGTCGAGAAGCTGACGCATCAGTACGAGCCGACACATTTAAACCACCGGAATGGTTCGGCAAGGATGTTAGTGAAGATAAGCGCTATAAAAACCGCTCACTAGCATCGCAGCAGCACGACTTCCTAAGCTTGGGTGGTTAATTCTCTGCCCGTACACAGTGCGTCACCCTACCCTCACCCAACCAGCGCTGCTCGTAGGCGGTGAGGATTTTGTAATCTTCGCCGAGGTTTGATTCGTGAAGATCAAAGGTCAATTCTTTCAAACGCCAACCTTCAGAGACCAGCTGTTCAAGACTCCAATTGAAAAAGTCAGGATTGTCGTGCTTGATAATTAACGACCCATCGGCACATAGCAACTCGGCATAAGTTTTCAGAAAATGCGGATGCGTCAAACGACGTCCAGCACTACGTTTTCGCGAAATGGATCAGAGAAAGTCAGCCAAATAGTACTGAGTGAGTTAGACGCAAACAACTCGCCAAGCTGATCAGCCCGAGCCCTAACAAAAAACACATTATTAAGCCCGCGAGTCTCTGCTTCCCGCGCACCTTTCTGCAAGCGATCGCCCTTGATATCAACCGCCACAAACACCTGCTCCGGATGACGGGTCGCCAGCTCGACCGTAAACATGCCATTGCCAGCACCAATTTCCACCACATCAACATGATGCGGCACCCATTCGTCAAATTCAAAGCATAGAGGTGAGTTGTGGAATAAAGCAAATTTATACTTCTTACGTTTTCTGGTAATAATAAATTGATTCGGATCGACAAAACTCATATTTTCTATTATACTAAATCAATAATGGATAAGCTTATAAAACAGTTCTTAGATTCTTCTACGCTAGGTCAATGGCTTCATGGCAACAACCTTGGCTGGTTAATTAGTGAACGCATTATCGACACAGTTAGCATTATTATCGGCTCTGTTTTTGTTTATTTTCTGGGGAAATATTTATTATCTTGGACTATCCATTATTCTATACGCTCCACCGCCAAACATCGCTCTTGGCACCGTAAAGACATAGAAAAGCGCGAAAAAACTCTCATCCAATTAACCCGGAGTTTCTGGCGAATCATAATAATTTTCTATGTCGCCGCAATCGTCGCCAATAAGCTATTTCTATTTGATTTATCGCCGCTATTCGCTAGTGCTGGCATAATCGGTGTGGCATTAGGATTTGGCGCTCAATCACTCGTTAAGGACTTCTTGTCTGGTATTTTTCATCATCGCCGAAAATCAATATCGTGTTGGCGATGTTGTTGACGTAATGGGAGCCGCTGGAACCGTCGAGAGAGTCGGCACTCGCACTACTGTTATACGAGATTCTGAGGGTAATGTTCATTATGTTCCAAATGGCACGATTCAGCACGTTATCAATAAAACTATGGGCTATAGTATGTCGCGCTTCAGCATTTATATCGACCCAAGTTCTGACATTTCTGCAGTTACAGACATCATTAACGCTACTGGCCAAGAATTGGCTAAAGAAAAGGCTTGGCAAAAGAAAATTATCGATCCGCCTAAATTCGTTTCCGTTGGCGATATTACTGGACGAGGAACAGAATTGATCATTGCCGGAAAAACTCAGCCATCCGATCAGTGGTCTGTTACCTCTGAAATGCGACATCGATTGCTACAAAACTTCGATCGCGAAGGAGTTCTTTTGGCGACTCTGCCGACCCCAACCTCAATGACCAGAAGATAAAGATTAATTATTAGACAAACCCAATTCTTTATCGCTCAACACATCATTAGAAAATGCTTTGATTTTATTAACGTTCTCTACTTCTTTATCATAAATTCCCAAAAATTCCTTCAACGTATCCTTATTTACTGAGCCTTGCGCGTCAAATTCGTGACTTTTCTCATTCGCATCCTTGCTAATTTGGTTGCGGCGAGAAGCGTATTCTGGGCGACTCAAATCCAATCGATAAGCGTCAGTCTTGTAATACATAAACATCGCAATCGATACTAGTAAAACTGAGACCGCAATAGTCAACCCAATAAACGTAGCGAATTTATAACTACGAAATAATTCCTTAGCCCTATTCATTAGAACCTCCAGACAGCGAATTTTTAATAACTTGCACTTCTTCTTTATATCTCACTAACAATTCATCCAAGATCTTCACGTCCTCAGAAAGTTTATTACGAGCCTCGCGAGCGACGGTCAATTTTTGATAATAGTCCGCCACATTATTAGAGCAATTTGCGCGCTGAAGATCAGTCATCGCAGTATCGTAATCGTTGTAATTGCTATTAAACTTAAGCCTCGTCGACTCGAACTCATTAGTAATATTAACCAACTTTGAGCTGTCCAGCTTATTGATTGCCAATCGACCGTTCAGCCTGGCCATAAGTTTGGTAGAAATAGAATTATACCTCTGTCCAACATTAACTCTAGTTAGAGCGTCATTGGTATGAATGTTTTTAATAGCAACTCTTACGGAACTACAGTTTCGATCAAGCGTTTTTATAATCTCAGAATCAGCTGTAGCATCGACAGACTGAGCCTCAACTGCCCGTGGCGTCACTAACAAACTAGAAGTAATCAAAAAAGACGCGAGATAGAAAGTAACTTTTTTCATCACTTATATTATCTCACGTCTTCTTGAATAGAGTCAAATATTACTTGAAACGTTTTTCGACGTTACCCTTAACGTCTTTTGCGGTTTCTGCTACAGCATCTCCAACCTTCTGAGAACCAGCTTTTAACGAACCTAAGCTGTCTTTTGCTGCAGCAGTCGCTTTGCAAGCCACCTTTTCAGTGTCAGCTTTCATTTTTACAGCTTTATCCTTCAAGTCTTTCCTTGTTTCCTTACCGCTCTTTGGTGCAGTTAAAATTCCAGCTGTAAAACCTGCTGCTACTGCTCCGATAATTGCTAAAACTTTTTTCATATATTTACTCCTTTTTAATTATTTTTTACGAAATAAACCTGATATTTCACTAAAAACTTTTGTTGGCGACAACCATTCGGTTGCACTAGCTACGTTAGTTGTAATTTTACTAACGCTTTTCATGACCGTATTAAGTCTTACCAACAAGGCGATAACCACTGCCAGTAGCGTTACGATAATAACCGACAACAATCCTACGATGATTGATAATAAAACGATGGCTGTTTGGATATCTTCCACGCTTTACCTTTCTGCAAAAGTTTATATTTGTTATGTTTATTTTAGCATGCTTGTTAAATTGTTTGTATTAGATAATCTAACTATTTCACTATAGCATAAGCTTATTAAATTGTCAATAGAGGTGTCTGCTAATCGTTAATAATATGATAAACTGGTATGGTTATGCGAGATTTTTTCAAACGATACATACCGGAATTTGTTTATGGCGCGGTCGACGGCACAGTAACAACATTTGCAGTCGTGGCAGCTTCAGCTGGAGCTGGAATATCCAGTTCAGTCATTCTTATATTAGGAATTGCTAATTTAATAGCCGACGGATTCTCAATGGGCTCTAGCGCATATTTGGCAGCCAGCGCTGAACACGAAGAATCTGTGCGCGACAGCCAAAAACGCTCATCCCCAAAGATTATAGGTGCAGTAACATTCTTAGCTTTCGTGGTGGTCGGTAGCGTACCAGTATTGCCATATTTGATTGACGTAATTGCAAACTTAAAAGCGCCAAACGCGGCATTATTCTATGTTAGCTCAGCGCTAACTGCGGCAACGTTCTTAGCAATCGGTTTCATCAAAGGTAAAGTCAGCAAACAATCACCTTGGCAATCTGCAGGCATCACGTTACTTCTTGGGATAATTGCGGCAGGACTAGCCTACTTTGCAGGCGACATTTTGGCAGCGTGGCTGGGTATTAGGATTTAGTATATTATTCTTGTGTTTTGGTTTGGGTGATTGTCTACATAATTTTGTAACCAACTTCTATAGCCCATAAAAAATCTCCTTATTTTTATATAAGGAGAGAGACTTAGTAGAAGATGTTATTTAGATTTGACAGAAGTGCTGGACTGCTACTAGGGTTGTGTTGTTGGTACTAACACCAAATCCCGTCTTTTTGTACTTAGGATCTTGTATAGCTTCTCTGTGGGGCTTAGAACTCATCCATCCGTTAAATGCTTCTCTACTGGTCGATACAAAAACATCTGACTTTGGATGATATGCGCCAGTATAATAATTTTCACTACTATGAGAGCATTTAGCCCGTTGATATATTAGATAGCGCATTTCTTGCGTGTACATATCACCTAGCCCAGGTATGATATGCTGTCTATAGTCTTTGGTAATCATATCATCTGCCTTGAGCTGAGCTGACCTTTGCACGCTTTCATCAAACTCCAACGGCGCCACACCTATACGCTGGCGTTCAGCGTTAACTAGCTCTAATAACTCAGTAGGGTCTGCTGGTCCAACATCATACTTACTCTTCGGTTGCTCCTGTTTTCGCTTCTGAGCCACTCCAGCAGCTGCCTGAGCGTCCAGACGGGTCTTTAGCCATACTCCACCACCTACACTCACTATGAGAGCTACGATTATAGTGGTAATGACTATAGATTTTTTCATACCCTCACACTAACACAACCAAAACGGTAGATCAATATTGCAAATATTCTACAAACCCAATTCGTGCAACTGAGCAGGATCGACAACCGATGGTGAATTCATCATCACATCCACACCAGAGCCATTCTTTGGAAACGCCAGAGTCTCGCGGACGTTTTGCTCATCGGTCAATTCCATCAAAATACGATCAACCCCAAAAGCACATCCTGCGTGAGGCGGAGCGCCGTATTTGAAAGCGCCTAACATAGCACCAAACTTTTCTTCAACATAAGACTCACTGAAGCCCAGTAAACCGAACACCTTATAAAGCACCGCTGGGTTATGATTACGAACGCCGCCAGAGCAAATCTCATAGCCGTTCATCACCATGTCAAATTGATCAGCGACAATGGATAATTTTTCGGCGTCAGTTTCAGCAGACTCCAGAGCTTGCAAACCACCCTTTGGCATACTGAATGGATTATGCCCAAAATCAAGTTTTTTACTTCGGTCATCCCATTCATAAAACGGAAAATCAATAATCCAAGCGAACGCCACGACCGATGGGTCTTTAAGATTAAAGTGCGAGGCAAATTCATTACGCAAGCGCCCCAATACCGCGTTAACAACCGAGCGAGAATCAGCGCCAAAGAACACTGCATCGCCATCAACCGCACCAGTTTTCTGCTGGATATCAGCTAATTCCTTCTCACTCAAGAATTTCGCAATTGGAGATTTTGCTTCGCCGTCTTGATATGTGATGTATGCCAAACCGCCAGCGCCTTCGCTTTTAGCGATGTTGGTGAAATTGTCAATTTGCTTGCGACTCAAACTTGCGCCATTTTTTACGCAAATAGCCTTAACGCATTCAGCATTTTTAAATACACCAAACTCAGTCTCCGAGAACACGTCCGTCAGTTCTATCAATTCCATACCAAATCGCAAATCCGGCTTATCAGAACCGTAAGTTTCCATGGCGTCGCGATACGAAATTCGCGGAATTGAACTGCCATCACCAACCGCCAAATCGCTCAAATCCAACAATTTTTTACCAGCAAAATCAGTTGCCAGTTGCTTCATTAAAGGTTCGACTTCAGCACGAACTTCTTCGCCATCTTCAGCAAAACTCATCTCCAAATCAAGCTGATAAAACTCGCCATACAAGCGATCTGCTCGCGGATCTTCGTCGCGAAAACAAGCCGCCAACTGATAATAACGCGGCACGCCACCAACCATCAGCAGCTGCTTAAACTGCTGTGGAGCTTGTGGCAAGGCGTAAAACTTCCCTTCCTGCAAACGACTCGGAATCAGAAAATTGCGCGCACCCTCAGGACTTGAGTTAGCCAAAATTGGCGTTTGAATTTCAATAAAATCTCGATTGTCCATATATTTATGGATTCGACGATACATTTCGGCGCGCTTTTTAAGCATGTTTTGCATTTTTGGACGACGCAAATCAAGATAACGATACTTGAATCTTAGTTCTTCGCCAGCTTGATTATCCTCGGCAAATGGCTGAATTGGCAAAGTTTCAGCTCGGTTCAAAATCTCCAAATTGTCCACAACAATTTCCACATCGCCACTGGCAATATTCGGATTTTTTTCAGACCTTCGCCACGCTCTGCAACCACGCCACAGGCACGAACCACAAACTCATCTCGCAAGCTTTCCGCCAAAGAAAAAAAGCATCTTTTTTTATCAGGGTTAATAACCAACTGAACCAAACCCGTGTGGTCGCGCAAATCAATAAAAATCAATCCGCCATGATCACGCCTGGAATGAACCCAGCCCGCAACTGTAATATTCTCACCAACTTTTTTAGAAGTTTCTGCCGCCAAAATTCTATTTTTCATATCTGTTATTATAGCATAATCTGGGCAAATTCCCAGAATTAAACATCTCGTCGAGTTTTTGTGGGCAAATTATTTTTCTGCGGATTAGCCGTGGCAGCCTTTACGAATATCTCCATAAACATCATATTCGTCAATGATTTTCTGACCTAATAGCGCTTCAATTACGTCTTCTAAGCTCAGTAAACCAACTGTTTCTCGAAACTCATTTACAACAATAAACAAGTGATGCTGCGTTTTCAAAAATGCAGCCAAGGCGTGCTGTAGAGTTTGATTTTCGCGAATATAATAGACGTCTTTACTCATGACTGTTTCCGCACGATGAGATTTTGCTTTGCGATCAATCGTTAACAAATCTTGAATCCTCAACATGCCAACAACATGGTCAATGTCGCCGTCAATGACGGGAAATCTGCTATACCCCTTTTTATGAAGATCATCAAGCACTAGCGGCCCAAGAAGTTCATTCATAGGTACCGATTCAATCATGCTTCGCGGCGTCATAATTTCCTCGACCTTCATATCGTTAAACTTCAGCCCGTTAGTAATAAGCTTTTTCTCAGAAGGCGAGATCGCTCCGCTGGATTGAGCTACCATTTCCAGCAATTCTTCTTTCGATTCAACCACCTGACTATCACCAACCACTGGCGACACCGAACGGATTAGCGACAAAATTACTTGATGTCGCTCAATTGTCGTCAAGATTAGCGGTTCGTATTTTTCATAAAGTTGCTGTGAGTATTTCTGCCACAAGCCAATTCGCGCGACGGCTCCGATTTCTAGAGCTATTATAATTGACAAAAAGAGTCCAGCCGCCCAATTGAACAAATAAACGCTAATAACACTTAAAATTACCAAGCATAAAGAAGCCACGGCGCGCTGCAGTGAAATAATATCCCGCAAAAGCTCTCTTTGTTGTAAAAGAATTTTAGCCTTTTCATCACCCAATCCACTTCTCCGCCGCAGCTCAAATTGACTATGCGAAGACGTTTTCGGCTGAACTCCCAGCACTATCAGCAAAACCGCCAAAGTAACCAAATATCCAAAGATTAGCACAATAGTCATAGTTTTATTGTACCGCATTCCGTGCTATACTTACTAGAGTAAATGGAGGTAAAATGAATAAGAAAAAGCTGGATAATTTTTCGCAATTATTGTAGTGGCGATTGTTGGTGGAATGATTTATATTTCGACACAAAAATCGACTAAACATTAGCGATATCAATAACGATCAACTGAACACAACTATCAGCGCAGAATCAAGAAATGGCAATATTGCAGATCACGAAATTGGCAGTAAAGACGCCAAAGTAACAATTATCGAATACGCCGACTATCAATGCCCTGGCTGTGGCACCGCTGCACCAAAAAGCCGAAGCGCTAGCTAAAAAATATAAAGATCACGTTCGATTAATTTTCCGCAATTTCCCAATTGCTAGCTCACACCCTAACGCACGAGCTGCCGCTGCCGTAGCTGAAGCTGCTGGTTTACAGGGTAAATTCTGGGAAATGAATGAGCTTCTATATGCAAATCAGGACGCTTGGAAAAACGCCAACACTACAGAACGCGACAACATTTTCAAATCTTATGCTGAACAATTGAAGCTTAATATCGATCAATATAAAACCGATATTGCCAGCAACAAGGTTAAAAATAAAATCGACTTCGATATGGCTCTCGGTCGCAAACACGGCGTTGCCGCAACACCAACTTTCTACATAAATGGAAAAACTACCGAGATGGACAGCTCTGGCTCAATTGAATCATCAGTCAAGGAAGCCTTGAAAAAAGCTGGCGTTGAAGTAAAAGATTAACGCATTTTCACACAAACCAAAATCCCGCTCCGGTGCCTTGGAGCGGGATTTGTTTATAGTCGTCCCTATTCTATCGTTGGAGCGACTGCACTACTTTTTATTGCGCTATGTATGTTTGCCATTCGGCAGGCACCACATCCACCGCGATCTTTTTGCGCCTGGGATGGCACAAATTTGATTGCTATTGGCATGTGTTTTGCACTCCTTATTATTATGTGCAGCCCCACGCGCTTCGACCTTTATCACTTAATATCAGCAATTTAATGCTTCGGCGCGAGACATGCTAACAATGTTACCAAACGTTTATTGGCACGTCAAGCAAAAACATTTTGAAAATGCTTATTATATCTATATTAGAATAAGCGGAGTCGCTTAGCAACAAACATAACAAGTAAAATCAACAACACCGTAAAACTGGTGATAACTGGATATGCCCAAGGCTCGCCCTGAAATGGTAACGCGATATTCATTCCATACATTCCCGTAAAAAACGTTTGGAATAGCCAGAAGAATTGTTATGGCGGTCAATGCCTTCATGCGTTGGTTCAGCGTATTATTAGCAACCGTCGAATAAGCGTTTTGGATACTGGAAATTGTGTGCGTACTGGAACTGATTGCCACTAAAACTTGTCTGATATGTAGATCGACATCCTCCAAGGCTTCCAGATCTCTAGTCTTAAATAGATGACGGCGATTTTCCATTAGTTGTGTAATAACGCGGGACATCCCTTCCAAACTGCTTCGATATTCATTGAGCGTATCTTCAATTGCGACAAATTTAATAAAATCCGAATTCTCAACTTCATGACGACTTAGTCGCCGACGAGCATCGCTAATTTGCTCCGTTAACAAGTGTACGCGCTGTTCATATTGAGAAATAATATACGCCAAATTCGCAGCAAAAACTCCCGCTGGACGTTCGGTTGTGCTAAATAAATAATCGCTGACCTCCAGTGGTGAAAATTTAACATGAGGCGATATTGTAATATAATGACCGCCGCTAATCGCAATCAAAAACGGTGCCGTTTTGCCAGAATCAGTTTGACCAAACGGTATGCGCGTAAAAATATATTCAACGCCATCGGAAAACTCCGCTCGAGGCAATTCGTGGATGTCCAGTACGTCACGGACAATATTAGCAGACAGAGACAAAGCCTTTGAAACTCGAGTAGCATCAAGACTCCCGGTCAAATTAATCCAACCATTTTTATGCATTCGTTGAGCTTGCGTCAATTTTTCAGTCAACGATCTGCGCTCAAAATAGCCCACCATCATGAGAAAATTATAATATACATAAGCAATATTAGCAATCTGTCGAATTACAATTAAACTTTATCGGCGACGCAGGAAATAATAGCCCACAACAACAGCTAGGACTACACTAACTGCGGTAATCGCCCAAAACATCAATGGATTATCAGCGCCTGGAACCGGCACATTCATACCATACAAACCAGCGATCATCGTCGGAATAGTCAAAGCTACGGTAATTACGGTTAGCAGACGGATCGTCTCATTAAGACGCGTATCCATCACCGCCCTATAGCTATCGCGCACATTAGTAATCGTCCTCAACAAACTTTTACAACGCGCAATCACCTGCTCCAAATCAATCGAAATATCCTCAACGTCTTCCTTATCATCAGCTTTCAGTCGCAACTTCTGAGTCGCCAAAAGTCTCTCAATTGCCCAGTTCATCGGAATTAACGCGTCAAGATAATCATTCAATTTGCGCTCATACTCCGCCAGTGTGGCAATGTCATTAACTCTCAGTGTATGAATACTGTCCGTAGCCGCTCGCATTTGGCGATTAATCGTTGCCACACGCCGCTGATATTGCGTTGAAATTGCCTCAACCATCGCCACCAAAAGCTCAACTTGTCGATCCGTTCTAATTCGCACTTTATCAATAAATGGCTGCCACAATCGCCCCAAACTATCTCTAGACAACGTCACGATATGATCTTTATTGATGCAGAATAAAATCGGCGTGGTAAAATCGTTAAAATCGTCGTCAGTGTCCGGCAGCCGCGCAATCAAATAAGTCCACTCATCATCAAACTCAATACGCGGCACTTCGTGCGGGTCAAGCGCGTCACTTATCAAATCCTCATCCAAGCCCAGCGTCAGCAATTGCGAAACCTCTTCGTCGCTCGGTCTTTCGCAGCGCACCCACGAACCAGACCGCAAATTTTCTTGCGGACTAATTACTGAATCACTATTTGTTGAACGAAGATATTGCAACATAATTTCATATTATAAAATAAAACATACATAAACACAAGAAGCTCCTGCGCCATTCACAGGAACTTCTTGATTTTTATTACGATTTGACTATCGTGCCTGCCGAGCCGTTAATGGCTTCAGCGGTTTTATCCAGCGAAGTAATAATCGCCGTACGCCCTGATTTGCCATCCAAGAACGACAAGGCAGCCTGAGTTTTTGGCAACATCGAACCTGCCGCAAATTGCCCATCATCAATATGCTTTTGAAGTTCTTCTACTGAAACTTCCCCGAGAGATTGTTCATCTGGTTTGCCAAAATTAATTTTAGCAGCATCAACCGAAGTCAAAATCAGCAAGGTATCGGCGTCCAAAAGATCCGCCAATTTTGCCGCGCCGAAGTCCTTATCAATGACCGCAGCGACGCCTTTTAATTGACCAGTTTCGTCTTGTAAAACAGGAATGCCGCCGCCGCCAGTTGAAACGACCGTCACGCCAGCATGAACCAGCGCCTTAATCACGTCGAGCCTCAACAATCGTCTGAGGTTTTGGCGATGGAACGACACGCCGCCAACCACGGCCAGCGTCTTCTTTTACCGTGTAGCCGCGCTCGCTAGCGACGGTTTTCGCCTCGTCTTCCGAATAGAACGGACCAATTGGCTTGGTTGGGTTTTGGAATGCTGGATCGCTTAAGCTAACAATCGTTTGGGTTATAACGCTAACAGCGCGATTGTTCATTTGATTAACCATAAAGGCGTCATGAAAAGCCTGTTGCAGCCAAAAGCCAATCAACCCCTGGCTCATAGCGCCAGAATCTTCCAGCGGCAAACTTGGCACGTCCGGCGTGTTAATCGCCTCTTCGTGCAACACAATGTTGCCAACCTGAGGACCATTGCCATGAACAATTGCTACGTTATGACCGGCTTGGATTAACGGTAAAAGTTGCCGAACCGTTTCATCGGCTACTCGTTGCTGTTGCTCAGACGCGGCTTCGCCCTGCCGTTGCAGGGCGTTACCACCGAGTGCTACTACAATAGTACGCTTCTTATCCATAGGCTACAGTGCTCCGAAAATTGCAATAACTGTGATGCTGATAATAGCAAATACCGCCATAATTGGAGCTGAACGTTTTAGCCAGTCGCGATATGAAACACCAGCCAAAGCCAATCCACCCATCAATGACGCGATAGTTGGAGCCATCATGTTGATCAGGCCAGATGCTGTCGCAAATGCGGCAACCATAACTTCTTTGCTTGAGCCAACCAAGTCAGCAATTGGCGCAATAACCGGCATAGTTGCTGCAGCCAAACCTGACGATGACGGAACGATAAATGACATTGGTAAGTAGAATAGATACGCCAACACACCGACAACACCGCCACCAGCATCTTTCAGGAGAGATTCACCCCAGCTGATGATCGTGTCCTGAATTTCACCGTTAGTCATCACCACAGAAACGCCCGTTGCCACTGCGATAATCAAAGCAACTGGCAAAATGTCTTTCACACCGTCGATAAATGTATCAACTGGGAAAACACCCTCTTTCTTAAATTCTTTGTAGTAAATTGCGGTTATGACAATTGTTGAAATTAGGAATAGTGCAGTGATTTCATTGAAATACCAATCACCAAATGCCGCACTGTGGACTACACCAAGTACCGCGCCAATGACTGGCAAACCTGCAGCCCATTCAAACATATCAGCGAAGAATGTGATATTCCAACTTCCCCATGGAATCAAGGAAAGAATCATTAGCACAAACGTAATAGCAAACACGGACATAACGACTTTTCGTGGACCAGTGAATTTTGGTACGTTTGTCGTGTCGAGAGCAGACGTAGCTGGCTTGTAGCGAACGTCCTCCTTTGTACTTGCCGGCCTTCACTTTTGCGGCGTAACGCATAGTAAAGATAATCGCGGCAATCAAACAAAGTACTAAGATTATAGACATTATTGGAATAACGCTACCCAATTTCACGTCTGCGGTTTTTGCTGCAACACCAGTAGAGAATGGGTTGATTGTCGAACCGAGCACACCGGTACCAGCACCCAACACGATAACCATCACACCAGTCATGGCATTATAGCCAGCAGCAATCATCATCGGTATGACGAGCGCGTAGAACGCCACAGTTTCTTCTTGCATACCGTAAGTAGTACCACCGATAGCAAATAAAATCATCAGAATCGGGATGAGCCACTTTTCCTTGCCCTTCATCTTTCGAAGTAGTGCACCAAGAGAAGCATCAAGCGCACCAGTTTTCATAGTGACGCCTAAGAATCCACCAAGCACCATCACGAAGACGATGACATCAAGCTTGTCTGACATACCTTTAATAGGTGCAGTGAAGACGTCCCACAAACCTTGCTGGTCGTGTTTTTTGACCTCTTCCTTTTTACCGTCTTTTTCTTCCGTGACGGTTCGATCTTTGTCGACTACGTGATACGAATTAGCTATACGATCGCCATCTTCGTTTGTCTTATATAGTCCAGAAGGAACAACCCACGTCAATGCCGCCATAACGATAATCACGACAAACAAAATAGTAAACGCCGACGGTGATCGAAGCTTCTGCTTTGCTTTTTTAATTTTTTCTACCATTGCCTCGGAGCCTCCTTAACCTCCTCATTACGACAACAACTACAATGTCAAAGCCATCACAGCTTTGATTGTATGCATACGATTTTCCGCTTGATCAAAAACTATCGAATGTGGCGAGCGGAACACCTCATCCGTCACTTCCATTGAATCTAAACCGAAATCTTCCTGAATCTTCTTTCCAGTAATCGTTAATGCGTCATGGAATGCTGGCAAACAGTGCATAAACTTAACTTCAGGATTTCCTGTCAAGTTAATCATTTGGCGATTAACTTGGAAATGTCGCAATTGGTTAATGCGTTCAGCAAACTTGTCTTCTTCGCCCATTGAAACCCAAACGTCCGTGTAAATTACATCAGCACCGCGCAAAGCTTCTTCGAAGTTGTCAGTGATAGTAATGCGCGCGTGGCTTGACCTGGCAAAATGATTTGCCTTATCGACCAAGCTTGATCTGGATGCAATTCACGAGGTGCCAAAATGCGAAAATCAAGTCCCATAATAGCTGAGCCGATCATCAGCGAGTTCGCCATATTGTTGCGACCATCGCCAACAAATACCAGCTTAGTTCCCTTCAATTTTCCAACATGTTCTTCAATTGTCATGAAGTCAGCCAAAATCTGTGTTGGATGAAACTTATCAGTCAACCCATTCCATACCGGAACGCCAGCGTGACGCGCCAATTCCTCAACAGTCGCGTGATCAAAGCCGCGGAACTCAATTCCATCAAACATTCGGCCCAAAACCTTAGCGGTATCTTCAACCGTCTCTTTCTTGCCCAATTGAATATCATCTTTACCGAGGTATTCTGGCGCAACTCCAAGATCGTTAGCAGCCACCGTAAATGCGCAGCGTGTTCGCGTTGAAGTCTTTTCAAACAACAAAGCCACGTTTTTACCTTCATGAATTCGGTGCGGAATGCCGGCATATTTCAATCGACGATATTCACGAGCCGTGTCCAATAGCAAGCGAATCTCTTCAGCGGTATAATCGCTCAAAGTCAGTAGCGATCGTCCTTTCAAACTCTGAGCCATTAGAATACATCCTCTCGTACTAGCGGCATACTCATACAGCGTGGACCGCCACGACCGCGTCCAAGCTCAGCACCACTAATCTCAATAACTTCGATACCGTTTTCGCGCAATTTCTGGTTAGTTACGTAGTTGCGATCATAAGTCACCACAACACCCGGCGCAATCGCCAAAGTGTTTGAACCATCGTTCCATTGCTCACGAGCAGCAGCAATCGGATCGCCACCGCCACACTCAATCAACGTAACACTTGGCAAGCCCAACGCAACTCTCAAGACGTGCTCCAAATCTGTTTCGTGTGTAATTCGTGGGAATGGCTGACCTTCAACCTTCTCCAAAATAAAACAATTCATCCTGCCACCGTGGTCGCGAATTTCTGGGTGAATCGTAAACTTATCACGATCAATCATCGTAAACACGGTGTCTAGGTGCATAAAGGCGTGAGATTTTGGAATTTCCATAGCAATGACTTTCTCGAATTTCGAGCCAGCAAACAATTTGGTTGCCATCTTTTCAATTGCCTCAGCGGTTGTTCGCTCTGAAACACCAATTGCCATAACTTTATCGCTTAATACTAATTCGTCACCACCTTCCATTGAGAATTTCTCTGTGCGGTTGTACCAAACTGGCGCACGATTAGCAAAACGTGGATGATGGTCGATGATGTAGCGCATAAATAGCGATTCACGACGACGAGCCGTCCAGTGCATCTTATTGATTGTCAAACCGTTACCAATTGCGGCAGCTGGGTCGCGTGTAAAGTATAGGTTTGGCATTGGATCAAGATAGAATGGATAATGGTTCTTCTCGATCATATTGTGAAGCTGTTGATGCTGATCTGGAGGCAAAGTAATTTCGTCCTTTACGAACACCAGCCATAATCTTGCGGATCATAGCGTGAGTTGGCAGGTCTAACAAAAATTGACGCAATGTTTGAGTAACACGGCGTGAATCCTGCTTAGAAGCAGCCAACATTTCATCAACGAAATTGTTCGCGCAATTGATCTGTATTAATTGCCTCGGCGACTAATTGATCCAGATACAGAACTTCAACACCACGACTCCTCAATGCTTCCGCAAAAGCATCGTGTTCAGCCTGCGCCACTTTCAGATATGGAATATCGTCAAATAAAAGATCGGTCAGATAGTCTGGCGTCAAATTCTCCAGCTCTTCACCTGGCCGATGCAATAGAACGGTCTTAAGTTTTCCTATTTCAGACGTAATGTGAATTGGTTCGTCCATCACAACCCTCCCCTGTTTATATTAGTGATGTTTTAATTGTAACACGTTTATGTTTTTGGGCAAGAGGAGATGATTGCCAAACTGGCCTCAGTTCTGACTGCGAATTGTCGGTTAACTTTTAGCCATTCATCAGTGGCTTTTGCGGCGCCCGGCAGAGCTTCATTTGCGTAATCATCGACAATAATTATCGCGTCTTCATTAAACTTACTTTCACAAACCCGAAAAGAATCGACAATTGACTCATAAAAATCGCCATCAAAAAACGCAAACATAATATTTTCCGGCGCGTCATCAGAAGTAAAATCAGAAAACCAGCCTTTGTGAATAATAGGCGACTTCAACCCCGCTTTCTTAAAATTCTGGACAAACGTCTTACGCGGCGCTAATAACTCGCCAGCCTTAAATTGATCACCCGCAGCGCTATTATCCTTCTGGGTTTTTTCTGGCAATCCCGCAAACGAATCGTAAACATGAAACTCACCCGTAAAATTATAAGCGTCCAGCAGTCGGCGAATAAACAAACTAGTTGTGCCGACATAACAACCAAACTCCACAATGTTTCCAGTAGCGCCACGACGTAAAGTTTTTTCCAATTCTCTTAAAAGCGTACCAAGCTCTTTTATATCGACTTGGTCAGAAATAATTGGGTATTTAGTGAGGAGTTGGTCTGCGATATTCATGACTTAATTATAAATAGTTCGCCAAATATCGACAAATTTATTAACAACGCAACCCTATATATTTACGGTTTTATGAAGTAAACTATCAATTAGCACCTATGAACAATCACGATATTATCAAAACATTTTTACCGAAACAACTGGACATAAAACAGTTAAATTCGCTTCAATCCACCTTGCGAAAATCAAACATAATTGTATATGGCGAGATCCACGGCATTAAAGAAAATTCCGACATCATCTATACTCTGGTTAAGAAACTTGGCGTAAAGAGATTAGCCATTGAAGCCAGCCCCACCGTATCCAACTTCATCAATTCAGTAAAGACTGGCTCTTGCGATTTTTCCTTAGTTGATGAAGACCTTTTTAACTTAAGCGTTCTATCTCTTGAGATGATAAAAACGATAGCAATTCTTCTGCAGCAAAATCAACTTAAAGAGCTCGTTTTTATTGATACATTTTTTGACAATTTAGATGAGGACGCCGTCATATCAGCAAGCCCGCAGGAACGAGAAAAACAACTAGCTAAAAATATCCTCGGAATTGACGACTCTCTACCAACATTATGTATTATGGGACAATGGCACACGCAACCTGAAGTTATTGAAAACGGCGAAACGCAACATAACTCAGCGCTGTACCGCTTAAGAAAAGTAAAGCCAAATGTGCCGTTTATACACAATGTCTACCGACAAGGACAACTATTTAACGACGGAAAAATAATTGAACTTCCAAAAAACTCATCAGTTCCGCCTTATTATGAGATTGTCCAGAAAACTAATATTGATTTTGAACTGCACATACCAAAGGCTACAAAAATATCATTATGTAAAAAATAGCGAACGTCTACTCAGCAAACTGACTATTATAAAGCTCGGCGTAAAATCCATTTTGTTTCAGCAGAGTTTCGTGATTGCCCTGCTCAATGATATTCCCATCCTTAACCACCAAAATCAAATCAGCGTCGCGAATGGTGCTCAGACGATGCGCGATAACAAAACTAGTTTTTCCCTGCATAAACTTCTCCATGGCTTTTTGGATAAGGACTTCGGTGCGCGTATCAACCGAGCTTGTCGCTTCGTCCAGAATCAGCATCGGCGCTTTTCTCTAACATCGCCCTGGCAATTGTCAGCAACTGCTTTTCTCCCTGGGAAATGTTAGCAGCCTCCTCACCAAGAACCATATCATAGCCGCCCGATAGCGACCGCACAAAATGATCAACATGCGCTTCTTTGGCGGTTTTTATCATCTCTTCCTCGGTAGCTTTTGGATTGCCATACATCAAATTCTGACGAATCGTGCCATTAAACAGCCACGTATCTTGTAGCACCATGCCAAACATTTGACGCACATCGCTACGTTTCATTCTACGAATATCCACGCCGTCAATTTTAATCGAACCACTATTAATCTCATAAAATCGCATCAACAAATTAACCAGCGTCGTTTTGCCAGCGCCCGTCGGACCAACAATCGCCACGCGCTGACCTGGCTTAATGTGCGCCGACAAACCTTTGATGATAGTCTGATCTGGCTTATAACCAAAGACGACGTTATCGAATTCAACTTCGCCTTTTACGTTGGACAATTTCACCAAGTTATTCGATTCAACCGCTTCTTCTGGCTCGTCCAAAAACTCGAATACTCTCTCGGCGGCAGCAGCTGTCGATTGCAAAATATTAGCGATATTAGCAACCTGAACCAGCGGCTGATTGAACTGATCGACGTATTGAATAAACGCCTGAATATCGCCGATTTTTAGCCGACCATTAATCGCCAGCCAACCGCCCAAAATTGTCATAGCAACGTAGCCAATATTGCTGATAAAATTTATAATCGGGTGAATCAAGCCAGAAAAGAATTGAGCCTTCCAAGCGCTCTCCTGAAGCCGATTATTGATCTTAGAAAACTTAGCAATCGATTTTTTCTGACCATTAAAGACGCGCATCACTTGATGACCGCCATACATTTCTTCAATGTGTCCATTAAGTTCGCCAAGCTGCGTTTGCTGGCGCAAGAATTGTTTTTGCGAGCTCTTTGCAATCAGCGTAATCACGCCACCCGCCAGCGGAAGCACCAGTAGCGCAACTAGCGACATTTGCCAGCTAATCGAAAACATCATCACCAAAATCCCCAGCACCGTAACCGTTGAAGTTATAATTTGCGACAAACTCTGATTTAGCGTTTGGCTAATCGTATCGACATCATTAGTTATGCGACTAAGAACCTCGCCGTAAGTTTGCTTATCGAAATAACTCAACGGCAAGCGATTTATTTTTCGGACAATTGTTGTCGCATTCTGAAAGTTACGGTTTGTGTCACCTGGGTCATTATCCACGTTTGAATATAACGAAAAATTGCACTCAGCATATACAGTCCGACTAGCAAAATAATTATTCGCCAAATAGCGTCAAAATGAAATTCTGGACGCCGACTAAGATCTAGCTTTTTGATCGATTCGAGCTGGCTGGACGGAATCTGTTTTTCAATCTCCGACTTATTCGGCGATCGGTTCAAAACGTCCGCGCCAGTAGTTCCCGCCGGTAAAGAAACGCCCTTTGGCAATTTACTAGTGATCGCCTCGTAGGCTTTCATATTGGCATAATCATCAACAATTTGATTCGTCGCGCCGCCTAAAATCTTCGGGCTGGCAATCGCAAAAATCGTGCTCCCAATTGCAAAAACCAACACCATCAACATTTGCCATCGAAAATCCGACAAATATTTAATTAGCTTCTTGACCGTTCCCTTGAAATCTTTAGCCTTTTCGCCAGTGCCCATTCCGCCCATCGGGCCGCCCATTCGTACTTGCTGTCGCTTTTTCGTGGTTTGCCTAGACATTACAACACTCCTTTCGCAGCAATAGACATTTTCTGCAAATCGTCTTCCGAGAGTTGCGAAGCAGCAATTTCTTGATAAACTTCACAATCTTTAATCAATTCCTGATGCGTTCCCTGACCAACAATTTTTCCCTCATTAAGCACAATAATTTTATCTGCATTCATAATCGTATTAATTCTCTGACCGACAATTAACACAGTTTTATTCTTAGTTTCCTTCGCAAGCACAGCTCGTAACTTCGCGTCTGTCTTGAAGTCAAGCGCCGAAAATGAATCGTCAAAAATGTAAACATTCGGCTCAACCGCAATAGCTCTCGCAATCGACAGACGCTGACGCTGACCGCCAGAAACATTGCTACCGCCCTGAGCGATTTCACTTTTATAACCATTTTTTAACTCGCTAATAAATTCTTCCGCTTGGGCAATTTTGGCCGCTTTTTCAACCAACTTATCACTAGCCTCAGCGTTGCCGTATTTGATATTACTAGCAACCGTTCCACTAAACAGCACACCTTTTTGCGGCACGTAACCAATTTGACCAGACAAATCTTCCAATTTCAGATTTCTAATATCCACGCCATCAAGCAAAATCTGCCCCGCCGAAACATCATAGAAACGAGGAATCAAATTAATCAACGTCGACTTTCCCGAACCAGTACTGCCAATAAACGCCGTTGTCTGACCAGGTTCGGCTACAAAATTAATATCCGAAAGTACTGGTAAATCCGCGTCAGGATAAGTAAATGTAACGTCCTTAAATTCAATTTTTCCCTTGGCGTCTTTTGGTAATTTTTTCGACGACTTCGGGTCAGTAATTGATGGTAAAGTATCCAAAACCTCCCCAACTCGACGTACTGATACGGCGGCTCGCGGCACCATAATAAACACCATCGATAGCAGCAAGAACGAGATTATCACTTGCATCGCGTATTCCAAAAACGCCATCATATTACCAATTTGCAAATTGCCACTACTTATCAAATGCGCGCCAAACCACACAATTGCCACACTCGAAAAGTTCATCACTAAAGTCATAATCGGATCAAGCAACATCATCAAACGATTCACAAATAAGTTCATCTTGTTCAATTCCACGTTAGCTTCTTGGAATTTTTTCTGCTCAATCTTCTCGTTATGGAACGCACGAATAACTTTTAGTCCAACCAAATTTTCCCGCGCCACCAAATTAAGTTTATCCACCAGAGTCTGCAATTTCTTAAACCTAGGTACGGCAATCGTAAATAACGTAGCGATAACCACAAACAAAACGAACACCGCCAAAGCGATAATCCAGCTTAAATCGGGCGCATTATTCATGGCTTTTTGCAGACCGCCAATTGCCATAATCGGTGCCATTAATGCCAGTCTCAGCAGCATTATTGACGTTGTTTGAATCTGCTGAATATCATTCGTTGAGCGCGTAATCAGCGACGCCGTAGAAAAACTTATTAAAAGTCCGCCAAAGAAAAAAACTTTCTATTCGTTCAAACAATTTCAATCGCAATTTTCTGCGCCATTCCCTGTAGCAATTCGCGCCGCCAAAAAAACCCACGACAATCGAACAAAACCCACCAGCCGCCGTCACCAAAATCATCATCAAGCCATTATTCCAAATCGCCGACATATCTTGTTTAATAATGCCGTTATTGACAATTTCCGACATTTTATCCGGCAGCCACAAATTCGCCATCACAACGCCATACGTGAATCCAATCAAGATGATAAACAGCAGCCAATAGCCTCTAAAAATTCGTAAAATATGTTTCATTTATAGTCCTTTACGCTCTAAGTCCATCTTATATTATATCATTTTAGGACTAGTCGATTCCATTTCTAATAATTACAATTGGACAAAAATATCTGTTAGTTTTATACTGTTTTTAGCGTCGGGGTGTGGCGCAGCTCGGTAGCGCGCACCGTTCGGGACGGTGAGGTCGCTGGTTCAAATCCAGTCACCCCGACCATGAAATTATTGGGCGTACGTTCAGACTAATTGGACCTCTGGCTATTAGCAATCAAAGGAGGTTTTATGCGACGAAGAGTAAACGTACGCGGAATTATTATCAATGAAAACGGCGAAATTTTCTGCCAACAATTGACCGCCAATAATGGCAAAGGGCGTAATTTTTGGTGTACGCCGGGCGGCGGCTTGGAAATGGGCGAAAGCTTGCTGGACGGCTTGCGTCGAGAAATGATTGAAGAAACAGGTGTTGAGCCAGAAATCGGTAAGTTGTTATTTATACAGCAATTCGCCGAATCGGGCGAACAATCAGCACATGACCCGAACGAGCAATTGGAATTTTTCTTCCTCATCACCAACTGGCAAGATTACCAGCACATTGACTTGGAGCAAACATCGCACGGCGTCGAGGAAGTGGCCAAGTGCGGCTTTGTCGATCCGAAAACGACGCGAATTTTACCGAGTTATCTGACAGAGGTTGACCTGGACCAGCTGGTTAACAAATTGACAGAAGTTCCAGTTCTAAGCGAATTATAGCTGGGCCGCTTAGACTATTTGGCGAAGAATTTTTTGGCACGTTCAGTTTTCGGGTGATCCATTACCTGAGCTGGCGTGCCATTTTCGATAATCTCGCCCTTGTCTAAGAAAATCATCCTAGTCCCGACTTCGCGGGCAAATTTCATCTCATGCGTCACGATTACCATCGTCATTCCCTTTTTGGCGACTTTTCTAATCACATCCAAAACTTCGCCAATCATCTCTGGGTCTAGCGCTGAAGTCGGCTCGTCAAAAAGCATAATTTTCGGCTCCATCGCTAGCGCCCGCGCAATTGCTACTCGCTGTTTTTGACCGCCAGACAAACTATTCGGCGAAGCGTCCGCTTTGTCTAATAATCCAACATCGTCCAATAAACTTCGCGCCAATTTTGTCGCTTTTTGATCTGAAAATTTACGCAGTTTTTTCGGAGCTAATTTAATATTTTCAATCACGCTCAAATTCGGGAAACAGATTAAATTGCTGAAAAACCATGCCAATATTCTGACGCAACGCGTTCAAGTTTACGTGTGGATCAGTAATTTTAACGCCATCAACAATAATCTCGCCCGAAGTCGGCTCCTCCAGCAAGTTCAGACAACGCAAGAATGTCGACTTGCCAGAACCACTAGAACCAACCACCACGACAATCTCGCCCTCTTCAATTTCCACGTCAATATCGCGAAGAACTCGATTCGTGCCGAACGTTTTTTTCAAGTTTTTAACGCTGATCATCGTCATGTTTCAATTTCCTTTCTACTCGCGCCATTACTCGCGTAAAAATCGCCGTCAAAATTAAGTACATCGCCGCAGCAGCAAATAGCGACTGAAAAGCTGTCGCCGTTTGAAAACGAATATTGTCCGCGCCACGCATAATATCATTCAGACCAATCCAACCAACAACCGAAGTTTCCTTTAATAGCGCGATAAATTCACTAATCAACGCTGGCAACGAATTTCTCATTGCTTGCGGCAAAATGACTAGTCGCATTGCCTGCCAATTGCTCAAGCCCAAAGACCGAGCCGCTTCCATTTGCCCCTTATCAATACTCTGAATTCCGCCACGAATAATCTCAGCGATGTACGCACCGCTATTTATCCCGAACGCCACCGCCGCCACAAAAATCTTCGGCATAAATTGATACGACCCAAAAACGACGTAATACATAATCAATAGCTGGACCAAAAGTGGCGTGCCGCGAATAATATCGACATAAATTTTTCCAGACTAGCCAGCGGATTAAAGTTCGCGAGTCTGCTCGTTTTCATCCTGCCAAATGGTCGTAAATTCGACGTGCGCATCAGGGCGACAAGTACACCAATTGCCGATCCCTAAAAATCAGCGACAACACAGTCAAAACCAGCGTCACCTCTAATCCATGCCATAAAAATAGCCATCGACCGCCGCCAAAAATCACTTCCCAAAAATTCACGATTTAGCCTCCTCGCCAAAATATTTGCGGATCAGCTTTTTCATAGCGACCATCTTTTTTCATCTTGGCAATTTCTTTATTAACCTTTTCCAAGAGGTCTTTATTATCCTTTTTAATAGCAATCGCATAACTTTCATCGCTAAGCGCGCCCGGTAAGATTTCTAAGTCAGAAAATCCAGCCGAATACTGCTTTGCGGGAGCGTCGTCCAGAATAACTGCTTCAATTTTTCCCGAACTTAATTCCTGCAAAACACTCGGCGCGGTTTGGAATTGTGTGACTGATGCGCCAGCAATCTTAGACGCCAAAGTATCGCCAGTCGTACCCAGCTGTACGCCAATTTTTCGCCCTGGCAATTGATATTTATTACGAATCGGACTGCCCTTTTTAACAATTATTCTCTGTGAAGCCGAATAATACGGATCTGAAAACAACGCATTTTTTTCTCGCTCAGGCGTCACTGTCATTCCAGCCGCCACCATATCAATTTGCCCACTATCCAGCGCCGGAAGTAGCCCATCAAACGACATATCTTCGACCTTCAAATCTTTAGCCCAAGCTTTTAGCAATTTCCCTAGCCAGATCAACATCAAACGCCAACCACTTGATTATTATCAATATATTCAAACGGCTTAAATCCAGCATTCGTGCCCATCACCAAAACATCAGTTTTTGAGCCAATTACACCATCTCGATGTAAAATATCGCCCAACATCAAACAAATCATCCCCGCAAATAAAACCAGCCCAATCCACCAACTAATTCCGAATGTGCGCGTCTTATTCTTGCTCATGCTTTTATTATACCCCTTCATCCGCAAAAAACGTAAGTGATATAATAGAATGGTGAGAAAAATTAAATTTACCAAACGTTTCTGGATTAAATCAATATCAATCATTTTGCTTTTTTTGGCGGCATTTTGCTTAATTGCGGCGCGCTATAAATATATCGTCTTTAAAAATTCGCAAATCGACGAGATAATTTTTTATTTTGTTAACGGATTAGCTGGTGGCAAATCTGACAATTTATGGTCAGCCGTCCTGCAAAATCTTCCGCTAGTTTTCCTATTATTCGGCGCTTTATTAATCCCAATGTTCGACAAATCGATCTCTTTTATCAATCGCATAATCGCCTTCTGTTTGAAAAAAATCAAATCATCACGAAAATTCACCTTGCCGTTTTTGAGATTACGAAATCAAGCAATTTACTCGCTGAGTATGTTTTTAATTGCGATCGTCCTTCTGATTCAAAGTTTCGGCATCCCTAACTATATTTACGCCCTGACCCAATCGACCAAATTATACGAAGAAAATTACGTCAATCCAAAAACCGCCAAATTGACTTTCCCAGAGAAAAAACGCAACTTAATATACATCTATTTAGAGTCAATGGAAAACACTTTAGCATCAAAGGCTAATGGCGGCAGCTCCGAAACCTCCATCATTCCAGAGCTGGAAGAATTGGCGTTAAAAAATACCTCATTCTCAAACAAAGCATCCGGTGTTGGCGGCGCTTTGCCTGCAACAAACACTGGCTGGACTGTAGCGGGAATGGCTGCGCAATCTACTGGCGTCCCACTGAAAGAAAACTTGGTTGGTGGACGCGATCATAACGCCCTGGGCGAATTTAAAAAGTTCTTGCCAGGCGCTTATAGTCTTGGTGAGATTTTAGAAAAACAAGGCTATAATCAAACATTTGTTATGGGCTCCGAAGCAAGTTTTGGTGGACGCGATAAATTATTAACTCAACACGGTAACTTCAACATCGAAGATTACAATTACGCCAAAAAACACGGAAAAATATCCGAAGATTACAAAGTTTGGTGGGGTTATGAAGATAAAAAATTATTCCAATTTGCCCGCGAAGAAGCCTCGCGTTTGGCGGCGTCAGACAAGCCATTCAACTTGCAATTATTGACCGCCGACACGCATTTTACCGATGGCTATTTGGATGAAACCTGCGCTAAAACCTTCAGCAATCAATACGACAATGTCCACGCTTGCTCCTCAAACAAGTCGCCGCATTCGTCAATTGGGTTAAATCTCAGCCATTTTATGAAAACACCACAATTATCATTTCTGGCGACCATTTAGGAATGCAGACTTCATACTACGACGAAAAAATTGGCGGAACTAATTATCAGCGAACCATTTACAACACGTTTATAAATCCAGCCATTTCGACTAGTCACTCAAAGAACCGTCAATTCACGACATTCGATATGTATCCGTCAACTTTGGCGGCGCTGGGAGTTAAAATTGACGGCGACCGATTAGGTCTGGGCACAAACTTATTTTCTGGAAAGAAAACCTTGGTCGAACAATACGGCGGAATTGAAAACTTAAATTCAGAACTTTCCAAACGTTCCGCTTATTACGAAAATAAGATTTTCACCAAATCTGGCAATTAGCCATTGTAGCCATTCGGGTTATTGCTCTGCCAATTCCAAGCGTCGCGGCAAGCGTCTTCAATTGTCAGTTCTGCTCGCCAGCCTAATTCTTTTTCTGCCAATCCTGGGTCTGCATAGCACGCCGCAATATCACCTGCTCGACGTGGTGTAACTTGATATGGAACATCGCGACCAGACGCCTTCTCAAACGCCTTCACTAATTCCAAAACCGAAGTACCACGACCAGTGCCGATATTATAGACTTTATATTCGTTCGGTCGGCCTAAATTCTCCAGAGCCGCCACGTGAGCCTTCGCCAAATCAACCACGTGAATATAATCGCGCACACCAGTTCCATCTGGAGTATCATAATCGTCACCAAAAACACTCAAATACTCTCGCTTACCAACAGCAACTTGCGACACAAATGGCAGAAGATTGTTCGGGATCCCTGAGGGATTTTCCCCGATGCGACCGCTCGGATGCGCGCCAACTGGATTAAAATAGCGGAGAGACGTAAATTGCCAATCTTGATTCGTCGCAGAAATGTCGCGAAGCATTTGCTCAATCATCAACTTCGTCTGGCCGTATGGATTCGTGGCAGACAACGGCATATCTTCGGTAATTGGTAATTTAGCAGGATCGCCATAAACTGTTGCCGAGCTGGAAAACACCAATTTCTTCACGTCAAATTCTTGCATCACATCAAGCAAAACCAACGTGCTTTCGAGGTTGTTTTTATAGTAAAGAAGCGCCTTTTCAACCGACTCGCCAACCGCCTTCAACCCAGCAAAATGAATTACAGCATCAATTTTCTCAGACTTAAACAATTCTGATAGTCGCTGATGATCACATAAATCGAATTCGTGAAACGGTATTGATTGACCAGTGATTTCTTCAACTCGCCTCAGACTCTCGACGGATGAATTTGATAAGTTATCGACCACCACTACGTTATGATTTGATGATAATAGTTCGATGATAGTGTGACTGCCGATATATCCAGCGCCACCAGTGACAAGAATATTCATACACTTATTATACTACAAAAAGCCTATTTATTTTAGTTAGCACTCTTGCACTGAGAGTGCTAATTTGCTATGATAACTATATCAAATTTCACCATTCTGTCTTTTACTGGGGCGCAACAAATTAGGACTAAAAATCAAAAGGAGGATTTTATGCCACCAAACATGAATCAAGAAGAAACAACTAAACCACTCGAAAAATTCGGTACAGATATAACAGCGTTAGCGCGAGAAGGTAAACTCGATCCAGTGATCGGTCGAGATGAAGAAATTCGACGCACTATGCAGATTTTGAGTCGCCGCACTAAAAACAATCCCGTTCTCATCGGTGAGCCGGGAGTTGGTAAAACCGCAATTGTTGAGGCGTTGGCGCAACGAATTGTCAAAGGCAACGTTCCCGCTTCGCTGAAGGATAAGCGACTAATTTCCCTGGAAATTTCCAGTCTTCTGGCGGGCGCTAGTTTTCGTGGGCAATTTGAGGATCGATTGAAAGCCGTTCTGAAAGAAGTAGAAGACGCGGCTGGCGAGATTATTCTTTTTGTCGATGAAATTCACACCATGGTTGGTGCTGGAAAAAGTGAAGGCAGTATGGACGCGGGCAATATGTTAAAGCCAGCGCTGGCTCGCGGAAAATTGCATATGATTGGCGCGACGACGCTCGCTGAATATCGCCAATATGTCGAAAAAGATGCCGCCTTAGAACGAAGATTTCAACCAGTTTACGTTGGCGAACCAAGCTTTGACGACACCGTCGCCATTTTGCGCGGATTGAAGGAAAAATACGAAATTCACCACGGGTAAAAAAATCGCTGATGACGCAATCGTGGCAGCCGCCAGATTATCCACCAGATATTTACCCGACCGATTCTTGCCAGACAAAGCAGTCGACTTGCTTGACGAAGCGACCAGCTCGCTCAAAATGCAGTTAGAAAGCGTGCCAATTGCGCTGGATCGATTGAACAATAGACGCTTGCAATTGGAAATCGAAGAAGCGGCGCTAAAAAAAGACAAATCCGACCACGCCAATATTCGCAAAGATGAAATCAAGGAACAAATTGCCGAGATTCGCGCAAAAGCCGAAGTGATTGATAAAAAATGGCAACACGAAAAAGACATTTTGCAAACCGTCAACACGACTACCGAAAAAATGGACAATCTGCGCTCACAATTAGAAATTGCTGAACGCGACGCAGACCTAGCCACCGCCAGCCGCATTAAGTATGGCGATTTACCGGAGCTGGAGAAAAAATTAGCAAGCGCCCGCGAGGAGCTAGCGGCAATTCCAACTCACGACCGATTACTCCGCGAAGAAGTTACGCCTGACGATATCGCTGGCGTGGTAGCGCGCTGGACCGGAATTCCGGTGGAGCGATTGATGGAAAGTGAATCCAGCAAATTGACCAAATTGGAAGAATCAATCAGCCGCCAAGTCATCGGACAAGATCGCGCCGTGGCAGCCGTAGCAAGCGCCATTCGTAGGTCGCGTGCTGGACTCGGCGACGTTAATCGACCGATTGGCTCATTCCTATTCCTCGGCCCTACTGGCGTGGGAAAAACAGAAGTCGCACGTAGTTTATGCCGTGAATTATTCGACGACGAGCACGCCATGATTCGAATTGACATGAGTGAATATATGGAACGCCACGCCGTAGCCAGATTGATCGGTTCACCTCCAGGATATGTCGGTTACGATCAAGGCGGTCAATTGACGGAAGCCGTTAGACGACGCCCATATAGCGTGGTTTTGTTTGACGAAATCGAAAAAGCACACCCCGACGTGTTTAACGTTCTATTGCAAGTTTTGGACGACGGTCGATTGACGGACGGACAAGGACGAACGATTGACTTTAGCAACACCATTATCATCATGACCAGCAACGTCGGATCACAAATGATTATGGACTACACAGGTGATGACATTAGCTCTCTCGACAATCAAATTTTAGAGACACTTCGTGGTCATTTCCGCCCAGAATTCTTAAACCGAATTGACGACATCGTGATTTTTGATCGCATTCATCCTGAATCGATGCGTGCAATTGTTGATGTGCAATTAGAAAAAGTTGTTCGCCAAGTTAAAGACAGTCGCGACATAACGCTGAATTTTGACAATAGTGTTCGTGACATGTTGGCGCGAGACGGCTACGACCCGAGTTTCGGCGCTCGGCCACTTAAGCGTTTGATTCAAAAACGCGTGCTTGATCCTTTGGCGCTCGAACTGATCGACGGGCGAATTCACGACGGAGATATGGTAAAAGTTGCTGCCGTGGATGATCGAATTGCCTTTACGAATATCGTATAATAGATACATGGACCAAATTTGCAGCGAGCACTTGGAGAATCATACCAACAAAACCTATCAAGAGCGGATGAACCAGACAGCGTCATCCAAATTCGGAGCCATCGAAAAACATCTTGGTGAAAACGTTAAGCTGCTTGATTTTGGTTCTGGTTTCTCGCCAGAATTCATCAAACAAGTGACGCAAACAGGAACTCACTACGTAGCCTATGATGTTTCACAAATTGTTCAATCTAGCTTCAAGAAAATAACATTGATTTTGTCACTAAAGAACAGCTTGAAAACGCCGAAGATGAATTCGACATTATCTACATGTCGAGTGTATTTCACGAATTGATGAGCTATCTATCCCGACCCGAACGCACTAAAACGTTCGCAATGCTAGACAGAGCACTCAAACCTGACGGCACCATTATCATCCGCGATTGGGGTCCCGGCGAGACGTCAAGCCTGGTCACGTCTATCGAAGTAGCATCCGAAGATGTCAACGATAAAGTTTGCACATGGATCAAAGCGCTTGTTAAAAATTCAGTGATTAGCATGCCTACTATCGTTTGCGATGACAATGATAGTCCTATCACTCCGTACACCTACAAGGCAAATAGCCAAACTATTTACGAAATCATGTTTCACGCGGTTTGGGGGCTAGATTCACTTGAACGCGAATCAAAAGAATCGTACGTTATCGTGGATCACCTTATTCACAAATGGATTTGCGCGCCACACGGTTACAAAATAACACAGTCGCAGAATGAATTCGATGAAGCTTATTTGCCACATTTACAAAAATACTTCAAAATCGATAGTATTCCATGGCCAACAAAAGTTATTTACGAACTAAAAAAGAGATCGTAATAACGCACCAACAAACTTTATAGCACAACTACCACAATGAATTACAACGATAAGCACTACAAACTAACCATCAAATCAGCAATTTTAGGAGTCGGCAGAATGCTTGGTTTACCGAAATATTTCCTAATAACAATTGTCGCGACCGTCGCCTTCGCCGTGATAATTTATTTCGCAATCAACGCCAATTTTTACGGACCGCTGATGATGTCGCGCTTACCAATCCTCGATAAAATCGCGCTGCTCGGCTCGATGATTATAGACATCTTCAAACAAAGTTTCACTTCACTAAATGGCGCGCTGCTTATGGTAGTGTCAATTCTTCAAGGCGTATCGATCGCCGCTGTAATTTTTACAGCAAAGAATAATCGCGACAATGAAAAAACTGTATCTCGACAAGTCGGATTAAGCGGAATCGCATCAATTGCCGCAACAATTGGACTCGGCTGCGTTCCCCTGCGGAACATCACTAATCTTGCCAATTGTAACCCTATTTTTCTCGGGAGCTGCCGCCGCCACCGCCGCAAATATCGCCAGCACTAATAGTCCTTTTATTAGCTTTACTACTCAGTTTATTCTCGCTATATAAATCAGGTCAAATTATTTTTATGTACACAGAATTATCTAAACAGGAGAAAATATGAATCGACAAAAATCATCAGGCATAGCACTTATTTGGGTTCTTTCGGGAATTGTAATCGTGGGAATTGTAGCTTTGTTTATTTATGGAATTGTCAATCGCCCGCCGAATCGTCACATTGGCGATAATAAACCGTGGAATGAAAAAATGTCACAAGGATCCGCTGACGCGAAAAACGTGTTCATTGATTATACTGACTATTTTTGTTCATTTTGCGCCGAGGTTGAAGCCGCAACCAGCACAGAATTCTTCAAAAATGACTATATTAAATCCGGAAAAGTTCGTTACGAGCATCGCGTAGTAACACTATTAAAAGAGATGACCAACAATACCGAAACTGGCGCTCACGCTGCGTTTTGTGCTGCTGATCAAGATAAATATTGGCAGTACACCCACGATATCGTCCCGCGCATTAAAAGCGATTATTTCGATAAAGGAATCGGCGTAAAAAACGTTGCTGTGCCGAAAAAAATCCCTGCTCTTCCACTGGAATATTTTCCTGACTTCCGCCAAAAAAATGTCGGCATGAATGAATCGCAATTTTTCCGATTGTATGACCAAAAACCGCACCAAAAAAAGAAATTGATAGCAACACAAAAAAGCTCTGTCGCTTGGCGTGAACGGCTTGCCATATATGGTTATTAATGACTATCAAACCAGCGGATTCGTCGGTGGAAA